>WNFH01003351.1_pt1 | contig 31659 bp, 27 predicted proteins | sample 5400411 | NCBI WGS metagenome assembly WNFH01 (sample SAMN13153347, study PRJNA577476) | soil metagenome | isolation source: 200 cm saprolite under Douglas fir tree site 2 hole 3 | place: USA:California | collected 2015-04-18 | reverse complement strand
CGTTCCGGCCGAGCGTGTTCGTTGACATCAGCACGACGCTCGAAACCAAGGTCTCTGCGCTAGCATGTTACGACACCGAAACGAGAAAATTTCCCCATCCCCGCTCGCCCGAAGCGGTGCGCGCAATCGCCATGCGCTGGGGCAGTGTGGCGGGATTTCAAGCGGCGGAAGCCTTCGAGTTGATTCGTTCACTCCGGCCCGCTACCAGTCATTGATGACAGCACACATCGAAATTGGCAGGCGGCGCATTGGGGCGGGAGAGCCCGTCTATTGCATTGCCGAGGTTTCCGCGAATCATAACCAGAATTTCGAGACGGCGGTTCGCATCGTTCAGGCCGCGAAGGATGCGGGCGCCGACGCTGTCAAACTCCAGACCTACACTCCCGATACGATCACAATTCAGAGCAATCGGGAATGTTTCCAGGTGGGCGGCGGCACGCTCTGGGATGGGCGAAGTCTGTACGATCTCTACAAAGAGGCGTACACGCCCTGGGAATGGCAGCCGAAATTGAAGAAGGTTGCCGACGATCTCGGCATGCAGTGTTTTTCCAGCGCGTTCGACGCGAGCGCGGTGGACTTCCTGGAAACCATGGATGTTCCCGCGCACAAAGTCGCATCGTTCGAACTGGTGGATTTGCCACTGATTCAGAAAATGGCGGCCACCGGGAAGCCGCTGATCATGTCTACCGGGATGGCAACTCTCGAGGAGATTGAAGAAGCTGTGAGGACGGCGCGGCGGGCCGGAGCCACGCAGATCGCGCTGCTCAAGTGTACGAGCGCGTATCCGGCGCCGGCGGACGAGATGAACCTGCGCACGATTCCGGAACTGGCGCGACGCTTCGACGTGCCCGTGGGACTGTCGGATCACACGATGGGAATCGCTGTGCCTGTGGCCGCCGTGAGTCTGGGTGCGTGCATCATCGAGAAGCACCTGACACTAGCGCGAGCGGCGGGCGGCCCCGACAGCGCGTTCTCGCTCGAACCGGAAGAATTCAGGGCAATGGTGGAAGGGGTACGCACGGCGGAGAAGGCGCTGGGAAGCGTTCATTTCGGCGTCAGTGAGCGCGAGAGCCGGAGCCGCGTGTTTCGGCGCTCGTTGTTCGTGGTGCGCGACGTCAAGAAAGGCGAGTTGTTCACCTCCGAGAACGTTCGTTCGATCCGTCCGGGTGACGGATTGCACACACGGCACTTGGCGGAGGTGCTGGGCAAGACGGCGGCACTCGACATCGTCCAGGGCACTCCTCTGAGCTGGGACCTGGTGAACCAGAAGTGATTGCGATCAGTTCAATCCTGCGGCGCGCAGTCTATCCGGCGATGTCCCGTGCGGGCGTTTTTTCTCGCCGCGTGCAGGCTGGGGAGGTTTGTGTTCTCACTTACCACGGAGTGCTCCCGGAGGGATCGGCGACTGGCGCGTCTCCTACAGAGGGAACGCTGGTTCCCGCAGAACTATTCCGCCGGCAATTGCGGTTTCTGAAGTCGCACTACGAATTGATTACGCCAGAAGCGTTTCGCGGCCGGTGGAACGACGGTGCTTCGCTGCCGGAGCGGGCTGTGCTGATCACCTGCGACGATGGATTGCTCAATGTCCTGACCGACATGGTTCCGATTCTTTTGGAGGAAGGCGCGCGCTGCCTGTTTCTTGTGACCGGCGCATCGCTCGAGGATGCTCCCGCGAGTCTTTGGTATGAAGAGCTTTACCGTATGCTCGACGACGCTCCCGGCGATGCGATGGTCACGATCGGCGCGGAAAGATTCCGGAAGGATTCAGTTGCAAGAAAGGATATAGGTCGATATTGGTGGGATCTGGTGCATGAGCTTTCCAAGCTGGGTGGCGATGAGCGGAGCACTGCGCTCGATACGTTGCGCAGTCAGTGGCGGCTCCCGAAAGAGTGGAGGATGTACGATCCTGCGGATGCGCGAGCCGAGCGGCGCCACCGTTTGCTGAACCGGACCGAACTGCGGCAACTGGTGACGCAAGGGATGACTGTAGGCGCGCACACCATGAGTCATCCGATGCTCGCGCAAATGCCGCCCGAACTGGCGGAGCGAGAGATTCAGGAGTGTCGCGCAGGGCTGGAGTCGTATTTGCAGCGGGAAGTCTGGGCACTGGCTTATCCGTTCGGGCATGAAGGTTCGGCGGGTGCGCGAGAGATGAGAATGGCGGCTGAGGCCGGTTACACCTGCGCTTTCTTAAATCATGGCGGAGGAGTTTCGCAGGGGACAAGTCCGCGGTTCGGTTTGCCCCGGGCCCATGTGACGGCCGGGATGAACCTTCCTGAACTGGAGGCGAACCTTACAGGGTTCCACCAGCGGTTGCAGAGATGGAACGGCGCCGACGGTAAGCAGGATGAGATGTCAGCGCGGAGGGGCGTGTGAATTCTCTCGCGCGAGATCCGAATCTGCGGGTCTATGACTCTGCTGAAGTTGCTGAGCACTATGCAGGTCTCGCCTATCTGACGCCGTGCGAGCAGCACATGTTTGACTCCCATGTCAGAGTCGGATCGAGGGTTCTGGAGATCGGGGTGGGAGGCGGGCGAGTATCGGGCTATCTGTTGCAGCGGGGATCGTCCTACACTGGTGTGGATTACGCGCTAAGGATGGTGGAGGCATGCCGTCAGAAATATCCTGCCGCCGATTTTCGAGTCGCGGACGCTTCGGATCTGTCGGAGTTTTCAGATGGTACCTTCGACAATGTAGTGATGGCGTTCAACACTATTGACTATTTGCTGCCGGACTCGGCGCGCGCCCAGTGCCTCACGGAGGTCCGAAGGGTTCTGAAACCGTCCGGCGTGATAATTTTTTCTTCGCATAATCCGCGAGCCGTGCTGGTGGCGCCCTCTTGGAATCGCGAGCGGTTGCGTTCGATGGCAGCGCGCATTGGGGGTGGACAGCCGCTCAGCAGCAAATTGGTATATGGCGGGCTCACGGGTGTGCGGGTCATCTTGGCGGTCGCGCAGTCGTTGGTGAAATCGGCTGGACGGGTTGTGCAGCGAGTACCGAATCGCACTTTCTGGCGTGGTCAGGGCTACCTGCTCGACGCCGTGCACGGTGGACTTAGGACGCACTATTGGGTTCCCTCACGCTGTGTCGCCGAGCTTGCGAGTTACGGTTTCCGCGTGCTGGAGGTACAAGGAGACGACCGATCGCGCCGGGAGCATCCGCTGTTCACGGACTGGTACTACTATGCGTTCGCCGCACCGTCCACTGGGGAGACGAAGTCGTGCGCCTGAGCTGGATACGCGAGCTCCCGGAAGACGGAAAGCTGCGCGCGCAGTGGGAGGCTCTGGTACTTGAGAGCGAGCAGCCGGAAGTATTCCTGACCTGGGAATGGGCCGCGGCAGTGACGCGGGCCTATGGAAGCAGCCTGCAGCCATGGATCGGCACCGCATACGAAGGCGAAGAACTCGTGGGGATGGCGGCTCTGGCAAAGTCGTCGCCCAGCGACGTGGTGTTTCTGGCCGGCGCCACTGCGGACTACTGCGACTTCGTGTCTCGTCCCGCAGATCGTCAGGAATTTGTCGCGCAGGTGTTGAGCGAGCTCAAAGCGAGTGGGATGCGAAGCGTGGTCCTGGCCAACCTTCCGGCCGATTCGGCGACCATGGCAGCCGTCAAAGCCGATAGGTCGTTCCGATGCTTTGCGCGGCATGGATATGAGTGCGCGCAGGTACGACTCGGTTCGGAAGAGGAGCGACGAGTCCTGGCGCAGTCTTTTCTCAAGAAGAAGAGTGTGCGATGGAAGATGAATTCTCTGCAACGGATCGGGCCGATTGTGCTGCGGCACGAACCGGAACTAAAGACTGGTGATAGCGCGCTCAACACTTTTTTTTCGATGCACGTGGCCCGTTTTCTCGCGACTGGGCGGATCAGCAATCTCGTCCGGCCGGAGCGCCGCCGGTTTCTCGCTGAGCTGGCACAACTGCTGGGAGAGCGTGGGTGGTTCGATTTGATGAGTCTCTGCGCAGGCGACCGCGTCGTCGGGTACAACTACGGTTTTCGATTCCTTGGAAGCTGGTTCCATTACCAACCAACGTTTGAGAATGAGTTTGAGCCGTTCTCGCCAGGCTTGTTCCTGCTCGCGAAGATGATCGAGGCGGCGAGCCAGGATCCTGGAGCGAAGATCGTGGATCTCGGCCTTGGGGCGGAAGGATACAAGGAACCATTCGCGAACGCCCAGCGGACGACGCTGCACGTAACCCTTTCCAGCAATGCTTTCGACCATTGGAGAGCGAGAGGACGCTACCGCGCTGCTGCAGCAGTCAAGAGGCGTCCGAAGCTGGAGTCGCTTGCGCGGCAAGCGCAGAGACAAATCGCGCACGGGCGGGAATCCGTGCGGGGAAACGCCTGGCGTCCGCTGCTGGCCTCGGCGGCCAAGCGCCTTCGTAGATTTTTTGCAAGCCGCGACGAGGTATGGTTGTACCAATGGTCTGATGGTATGACGGATGCTGGAACCGGAAGAAGGCTGTTGCCCCTAAGTTGGGAAACGCTGGCAGCCGCGGCAATGAAGTACTCAGACGATGCGGAGACACTCGAATACTTGCTGCGATCGGCAAAGCGGTTTCGTGCTCAACAATACCGTGGATACGCACTGCCAGGGCAGCACTCCCCCGAAAGAGTGATGATCTTCGATTGCTGGACGCCGCGTGCGCTGCGGGGACGAGGATTGTGTGGGCAAGCCCTTCAGCAGTTGGCCTCGTGCTTGATCGCGGAGAGCAAGGACGTCTGGATTTTCGGTCCAGCTTCCGATCCAGTTTCGCTGGGGGGGATCGAAAGAGTGGGATTCTGCAGGCGGTTCTCGCTGGTCCGGCGCAAGATACTCTTCTGGGGGCGAACTCAAGAGCAACGTCAAAGATACGATTCGAGGAATCCGGAAACGCCCTCGCGGGAAGCTGTGAGATAAAAGAGAGCGGACGGTTGATTGTGGTTGTCCGGCGAAGGCGCACGATTCGGATGAATATGGGAAATGACATCAACTCCGCTCGCGAACTGCGATTGCCGGAAAGTCTTTGCGAAGCCGGCGAGCAAATGATCAAAGGTACAAGGTTCAAGACCGTGGAAGAGTTACTGTCATTCGTCTTGCAGGAACTGACATCGTGCAAGAGCGCGCAATCCGAAGCGCAGGAGCGAAAGGTGATTGAAGAGCGGCTGCGCGATCTGGGATATCTGTGAGGAGTGCACAGGGAGAGCAGAACCGTGAGTGAGCCGAAGTCGCTGCTGCTGGTCACGGTGGACTGCCTTCGCGCGGATCACACCGGCTTCATGGGTTATCCGCAGCCCACGACACCGTTTCTTGATCAGCTGGCGGCCGAGAGCATGGTGTTTCCTAAAGCCATCACCGCCGGCGCACCCACCTATTATTCGTTTCCCGGGATACTGGCCTCTCGTTTTCCGCTGGCCCTGGGGCGGGAAGTCGTGGGAATCGCGCCGGGAGAGCCGACTCTAGCGACAGCACTACAGCAGGCTGGCTACCGCACGGCGGCATACGTTGCGGCGAATCCCTATCTCTCAAGCCGTTTCGGCTATGCGCAGGGCTTCGAAGTTTTCCACGACTTTCTTTCTGAACAGTTGCCATACGCTCGCGAGGCACCCCGTGCTCGAACCAGGCTGAACCGGCAGATCGCGGAACTGGCGCACAAAGTTTCTCTACTGGGCCGGTTGTACGACGATCTCTATTTCCAGTATTGCCAGAGAATCGCTCTACCCAGAAATGAAACCTGGAATAGTCTGCGACGTTTCCCCGCGGCCAATGTTCTGGCGGATCACGCTTGCGGATGGCTGAAATCGCTTGACGATGAACCGTTCTTCCTGTGGCTGCACTTTATGGATCCGCACGCGCCCTACTACCCCCCTGCGGAAGCGCTCAAGGCCATGGGAAAGGAGCGCGCTTCGCCCACGCGCGGACGTTATCTGAACGCCACCTGGAATGGCGATCCTGGCGCCAGGCGTTTGCGCAAGTCCCGCGACGAAATCGTCGTCTTGCACGATGCCGGCATTCGTTGGGTGGACAACCAACTGGCCCGTCTGGTTGAGTCGCTTCGCTCTTCTTCGCGTTGGAATTCTTGCATGTTTGTCTTTACCGCAGATCACGGCGAGGAGTTTCTCGATCACGGCGGACGCTTTCATCCTCCATCGTGCGCATATCAAGAGATCCTCCAAGTTCCACTGCTTGTGCGAGTGCCGGGCGCGGAAAAGAAGGCGCTCTCTGAATCTCCGTTCAGCCTGGTTCATCTGGCGCCAACGATTCTGGAGGCGCTCGGGATGGACGCGCCAGAAGAGTTCGAAGGTCGCGACTATTGGTCCGAAGTGCAGTCCGGCGAAGGCTGGGATCTGGCGGTCTCAGAATCCATAGGTCGGTGCACAAATCCCATGGATGCGCAAAAGCGTCTGGGAGCCCGCGTTCTCGTTGTCCAAGACCGGAAGTTCAAGCTGGTTCTTGGTTTTGACAACCAGCAAGAGGATTTGTTCGACCTGCAGCGCGATCCTCATGAACTCGAGCCAGTGCCCATCGGAGCCGAAAGGAGCGCGCGCGGCCGGTTGCTGCGCGCGGCCTTGCATCACCTGGAACGCCGGCCATCTCAGCGACGAAGAGAGTTTGCGATTCGAGCCAGAATCCATCAGATTGGTCTAGAATGGGATCACTCAAAAATGCGCTCTGAGACTCCGGCGTCTTGACCAACAGACGTTCCATGACCCGCCATTCCCGCCTGATTCGGATATTCACACCATCGGTCGCCGACGAGGCGAACACCAACGCGCAGAACCTGACCGTGAAGGAAGTAGTGGCGCGGCTTGATCCCGAGTTGTTTCACGTAACCATGATCAGCTCGCGCAACCCGGATCCCAGGATCGCACAGCGGAAGAACACGACTCTACTGCCTTACTACGAACACGGAAACACATTGCACTTGCTGCTGCGGGTGATCGCGGCGCGTCCCGACATTTATTTCTTCCCTCGCTACGGTCCTCTCGATCGCGCTTTTCTAAGAGCAAGAAAATATGTTTCCCGAAATACTGCTCTCATAACCTACGTGGTCATGATGATGAATGAGGAGACCAGTGACGGAGCGGTAGGACGCCTGATCCGGGAGGCAGACAGGGTTTATGCGAACTCTACTTTTGTGGCCGGAACCGTGTACGCAAAATTCGGCTTACGACCCGACCCGGTGTACGATGGCGCGGACCACCGGTTTTTCTTTCCGCCGTCGGCCGAAAAGCATACGCCCGTCAGAACGGTCGTCCTGTATGCCGGTTCTTTTCAAGCGCGCAAACGGGTCGAAGTGGTGGTTCAGCAGGCTGCGCGTAGACCTGACGCAGAGTTTCGCCTTGCCGGCCGGGGCGTAACGGAACCGGCATGCCGCTCTCTGGCAAAGCAACTCAGCTGCACGAATGTGGTGTTTTTGGGTCACTTGACGCCGGCACAGTTGGGTGAACAGATGAGAGAGGCCGATGTGTTTCTGTTCCCGAGCATGCTGGAGGGACATCCCCAGGTGCTGATCCAGGCGATAGCTTGCGGCTTGCCCAGTGTAGTCATGAGCGTGTACCGGCCCGATGCCATTGTGCATGGCGAGACCGGTTTTCTTGCCGATGATGATCAAGAACTCGCCGACAACCTTGACATACTTCTGGACCGTTCCGAACTCCGTCAAAGAATGTCGGCTGCGGCGGTCCTTCATGCGCAGCGTTTTGACTGGGACCGAATTGCCCAAGAATGGGCGGAAGTTTTTCAGGAAGTTGTTCGCCAGAACGCTCACGGCCGACCCGCTACGGGTAACTGACACAGCGGCGGAGCCGCGCCCGCAGATCGCGAAAAATGCCAAGCCAAGCCAAGCGCGCAGGTTCGTTCAATCAGCCGGAGGGCGAGAGCGCCGCTCCCTCGAAGTCAACCTGCGCGAAGGGGTCCCTCCATGTGCTGACGATTACACCCTTCTATCCAAAGCTCAGAAACGAAAGCGGCGGCTGCTTTGTGGCGGAACCACTGGCGGAGCTGTCGAAGACGGGGGTCCAATCTACGGTCGTTGCAGTCGAACCCTTCTACCGGCCAAAACCCCACAAGAGCGCGTCGTCGGCACCGAACGCCGAGTGGTATCGGTATCCAGCTTTTCCCGGTAGATTTGGTCTGGCCAGTTCAGGGTCGGGTCTTTTTATGCGGCTGCGAGCGCTGGCTGAAAAGTTGCACGCGAGGTCTCCGATTGATGTGATTCATGCTCACGGCGCCCTGCCCTGCGGCCACGCCGCGGCACTGCTGAGCCGCCATCTCAAGACTCCCTTCGTGGTCACCGTGCACGGGCTCGATGCATTCTCCTCGCGGCAGGTTTCGGGATGGCCGGGCGCCAGGTGCGTGAGAGTTTCCCGGCGAGTCTATGGTGCGGCCCGACGGGTGATCGGTGTGAGCCGACATGTCTGCGCCGAAGTGCAGGACGGAACGGGCGGCCTCTCGGCGTCGTCGGTGGTTTACAACGGCGTGGATCCATCATTCTTCACACCGGGCAGCGATCCAGCGTACCCCGTACTGCTAACCGTCGGGAACCTGATTCCCACCAAAGGGCACGAGCTGATCGTGCATGCCCTGGCCGAACTTCGGCCGGAGTTTCCCGATCTCACTTGGGAAGTGATCGGCGAGGGGCCGGAGTTGAATCGAATCCGCGCGCTTGCGGAAAGACTTGACGTGCTGACCGGCATCCGGTTCGAAGGCCGGCAGAATCGGGCCGAGGTTGCGGAAGTTTGCCGGAACTGCACTGTGTTTGTTTTGCCGAGCCGCTACGAAGGATTGGGTTGCGTCTATCTCGAAGCGATGGCGTCCGGAAAAGTTGCCATCGGATGTTTAGGGCAGGGAATCGAGGAAGTCATTCGTCACGGAGAAAACGGCTGGCTGGTCCCACCGAACGGCCGCGAGGAATTGATCGAAGGACTGCGCGTCTTGCTGCGGGACGACTCCCAGCGCCGGCAGATCGGAGCCGCGGCCCGGGAAACTATTTTGCAATCGTACACTCTGGGCCACCAGGCGCAGCGCCTACTGGCGATCTACCGAGAGAGCTTTGTGTGAAGCGCCGCCTGGTCATTCTGACGGAGATCATCGCTCCTTACCGCATTCCCGTGTTCAACGCGTTAGCGGCGCGAGCAGAAGTCGATCTGCACGTCATCTTTCTAGCGGAGACCGATCCCGGCTTGCGGCAGTGGCAGGTCTACCGCGATGAAATCCGGTTTCCGTATCAAGTGCTGAAGTCATACCGCCGCAGGGTGGGACGATTCAACGTGTTGTTTACTCGCGGAGTGAGCACCGCATTGCGAGCCCGTAGTCCTGAGATTATCTTGAGCGGAGGCTACAACTATCCGGCCATGTGGCAGGCGCTGCGCTGGGCGCGTCGGCGTGGCATTCCGTTTCTGCTTTGGTCCGAGAGCAATATTCTGGATGCGAGAAGAAACTTCTGGGGAGTTGAGGCTCTCAAACGGAGATTCATTCATGCCTGCCAGAGCCATGTCGTGCCGGGCGCCTCAGCCACGGCCTACCTGCAAACCTTTGGCGTAGCACAAGAGAGAATCTTCATTGCCCCTAATGCAGTCGACGTGGACCGCTTCTCGAACGGTACAGAACAAGCGCGTCAAGACCCGGGACTACGCCAGCGCCTGGGATTGCCGCGACGCTATCTTTTGTATGTCGGAAGATTGGTGCGTGCCAAAGGCGTTTTTGATCTTCTCACCGCGTATGCGACACTGCCGGAGGGCATTCGCCGGGATGTGGGTTTGGTGCTCGCGGGTGACGGACAGGAATTCGAGGAGTTATGCAGGCGCAGCCGCGAGATTCATCAGGGAGTAGTTGTCTTTCCCGGATTTTTGCAGCGGGACGAGTTGCCTGCCTATTACGCTTTGGCGGAGGCACTGGTGTTTCCAACCCACAGCGACCCTTGGGGGCTGGTGGTGAACGAGGCGATGGCGTGTGGACTTCCAGTGATCGTCAGTAAAGTGGCCGGCTGCGTTGCCGATCTGGTGCGAAATGGAGAGAATGGATATGTCATCGGCGCCGGCGACCCGCAAGCTCTGTCGCAGGCTATGGACCAACTGCTGAACGCTCCCCAGTTACAAAGACAAATGGGTCATCACAGTCTCGAAATAAGTTCGCGGTTTACTCCGGAAGCGTGGGCGCAAGGGCTGGTCCGCGCCATCGCCGGCAATCTTGGAGAGAGCCGTGGATAGAGCCCTGCGGATCGCGGTTGCAGGTCTGCCGGTGATATTGGTGGTGGCCCTGATCATTTTTGGTGTGTTTGTGGTCTTACGAGCGTCTTTTCTTTCCGTTTTTGATGATCGCGTTTTTGTGGGCGGGAATGGACGTTCCCATGACGCAGCCCTGGACCATGGGCCGATGGGTTGTGCTCGGAGCGGGGGCGTTTGTCGGGTTTGTACGCGCCCTGCGGATGGGCTTGCAGCGCTTCCATCTTTTTCACCTGGCCGCTCTGTTCTGTGTGGGCAGCGCACTGGTTTCGGCCATGGTGTCGGTGGTTCCACAGTTCTCGCTGATGAAGGCTTTCAGTCTGTTTCTGCTCTTTATGTATGCCGCGTGGGGCGGGCGTCTGGTATTGCGCGATCCCGACCGCTTTTTCCGCGGACTGTTACTGGCCTGTGAGATAGGCGTATACGTGAGCGCCTTTGCGTACACCCTGGGTCTCGAAATCTGGGGCAACGTCAATTCTCTGGGTGCGGTGGAGGGAGTGATCGGGGCTCCGCTGCTTCTGTGGGGAGCTCTGGTCGCTCCGACGAAGAATCTGCGAGTGCGGCGGGCCGTGGCCTGTTTGGGAGCGCTCTACCTAGTGTACTTCTCGGTCACGCGTGCCGCTATGCTGGCCGCTGGTCTATCCATGCTGGCACTGCTTCTAGCCCTGCGCCGGAACAAGCTGATCCTGCAAGGACTGATCGGCGCGTGCTGCGTCCTGGCCATTACCGCCATTGCAACTCCGACCCGTTTCGACGAAGTGAAGACTTCATTTGTGGCAGGGGTAATCTACAAAGGACATCAGGCGGAAGGATTGCTGGGATCGAGGCTGACTCCCTGGCAGGAAACCGTTCGGGTCATTCAGGAAAACCCGTATTTCGGCAGCGGTTTCGGCACCAGTATTTCCGGCGACAAGCCCTTTGGCGAAGTGGGAACGTTTGCTACGACCTCCATCAAACGTGAGCATGGCAGCAGTTACCTTGCGATCACGGAATGGGTGGGCTTGCTGGGAATTCTGCCCTTTGCGCTGCTGACCTTTCTGCTGATGCAGGCCATCCTCCGTGTTTATCTCTTCCTTCGGCGGACGGGAAACGTCTCTCATTACTCTGTCCCGCTGATGATGGTAATGATTGCGGGACTAGCACATGCGGGCTTCGAGGATTGGCTCTTTGCCGTCGGATACTATCTCACGGTACTTTTCTGGGTTCTGGCGTTCCTTCTTATGGACGTGATGCCCGAATCAGCCAGCTACCAGACCACCTTCGTTCACGGAATGCGGTTTCGTTACGCGACGGATCCGGCGGTGACCCAGCACTAAATCATCATGCGACTCTTCATCCATGCTCTGGGCGCCTCAGCGGGCGGAGGGTTGACCTATCTGCGCAACATAGTTCCTCACCTGGCAGCGCAGCCCGATATTGAGGTCTCGGTGCTGGCCGGAAAGTCCGCCGGTGCGGCATTTCCCTCCGCGAGCAACTTGCAGCTTCAGGCCAGCGGCATGGAAGAGCGCGGACCGCTCTCCCGGTTCTTGTGGGAGCAGAGAGAGATTCCCAAGCTCATCCGGAGAACAGGCGCGGATGTGCTGCTGTCGGCGGGGAACTTCGCTCTCTGGAATTCACCGGTGCCGCAGATTCTCCTGAGCCGCAATTCGCTTTACACTTCCGCCGACTTCAGCCGCGACTTGCGCCGCAGGGGCGATTACCGATTATGGGCCGACACACGTCTGAAGGGTTTTCTGGCCCGGAAGTCGATTCACCGTGCCCAACTGACTGTGGCCCCGAGTGAAGCCTTCGCTCGCGAACTCCGCGCCTGGTCAGGACATGATGTGGTAGCGCTGCATCATGGATTCGACCGCGAGTTCTTTCTTCAGGATGGCATGGCGCTGCCGCTCTCGATCATGGAAAAGCTCAAAAAGACGGAGAGTGCGGTGCGTCTGCTTTTTGTCAGCCATTACAACTACTATCGGAATTTTGAGACGCTGTTGCGGGCAGTGGCGCTCCTCAAGGAACGCCGGCCGTCGAGCAAGATACGGCTCGTGTTGACCTGCGAGTTGGCGCCAGGGACAAATCCCGGCAGCTATCGAACCTCTGAAGCGAGCGCGCTCTTGCGCGAACTGCAAATCGCGGAGGATGTTGTGCAACTGGGAACTATCCCATATCCGCTGTTGCATCACGTTTATCGCTCCTGCGATATCTACGTTACTCCCGCATACACAGAGACCTTCGCTCATCCACTGGTAGAGGCTATGGCGTGCGGGTTGCCGATCGTGGCTTCCGATCTGGCCGTGCACCGGGAGATCACGGATGGCGCGGCTCTGTTCTTTGAGAGATTCTCTTCCGCCGATATCGCCAATAAAGTAACGCGTCTACTCGATTCTCCGTCATTGCAATCGGACTTGCGGGAGAAAGGGCTGCGTCGGGCTGGGAGTTTCAGCTGGAAGGATCACGTAGAACGGCTTCTTGAAAGGGCGAGGTCGTTGGTGGGAAACGATGTTGGGAAAGCGGCGCGGGATAGAGGATAGTTTCTTTGACAATTGTATAAGTCAGTCGAGTGCTGCTCCGTTTCGACCGGCCCCAGCGACATTCACGCTATGATGACAGGCAGTACCCGTTCTTGAGATATGTGTGGAATCTTCGGCGTCATCACTCGCGACGGTTTGGTCTCTCCGGATTTGCTGGAGAAAGCTACGGGAACGCTCGCGCATCGCGGACCAGACGACGCCGGCACGGTCATCATTGACAGCGGTTCTGCAGAGCCGTACCAGATAGGTTTCGCCCACACTCGTCTTTCCATTATTGATCTTTCGCCCCTCGGGCACCAGCCCATGCACGACCCGTCCACCGGTAACTGGATCGTCTTTAATGGCGAGATCTATAACTTCCGCGAACTGCGGTGCAATCTCATGGAGAAGGGCGCCGAGTTCCGAAGTGAATCCGATACCGAGGTGGTCCTCGCTGCCTACCGCGTCTGGGGCGAGGAGTGCTTGTTGCGGTTGCGCGGGATGTTCGCCTTTGCGCTTTGGGATGCCCAGCGCAAGGGGCTGCTACTCGCTCGTGATCCCATGGGAATCAAGCCACTCTACTACTACTACGCGTCACGAGAGAAGCTCATCTTCGCCTCGGAGGTCCGAACTCTGCTCCAGACCGAACTGGTGCCGCGGAAAATCGACGCGACTGGAGCGTTGAGCTATCTGGCCTTCGGTTCTGTATGCGAACCCTGGACGATTGTGGAAGGAGTCCGGGCAGTTCCGCCAGGGCACGTGCTCACGTTCCAACAGGGTTCGCTGAGCATCCGGGAATATTGGAGCATTTTGCTGGATGCGTCCGGCCGGGTTGAGGAGGATGAGCCGAGTCGCAACGGCGCCGGCGACGGGCGCCTGCCGGAGATCCTGCACGAGTCTGTGTTAGCGCACCTTGTCAGCGATGTTCCGGTCGGAGTGTTTCTCTCGGGCGGAATCGATTCCAGCAGTCTGGTCGCGATCATGCACCGGAACGGCGTGCGCGCCAATACGTTCTCGCTCGTATTTCGGGAAGAAGAATTCAACGAAGCGCCGTACTCACGGGCAGTGGCTCGCCGCTTTGACACCGAGCATCTCGAAATCCCAGTTTCCCAGGCAGACACGCTGGCGTTGCTGCCGGAAGCGTTGCGCACCATGGACCAGCCGACCGTGGATGGGATCAACACCTATCTGGTATCAGCCAAAGCGCGCGCCGCGGGAGTGAAAGTTGCGCTGACCGGCTTGGGAGCCGACGAGATGTTCGCGGGGTACTCAAATTTCCGGCGCGTGCCGAAGATGGAACGCATGGCTGCGCGTTTGAATCGGCTCCCCTCACTGGCGCGGCATCCGCTGGCCGCTTCCGTGGCGATGCTGGCGGGCAAGAGCGACCGTAACCGCAAGCTGGCTGAGCTGGCCGCGGCGGAAGAATCGTTTGTACATCCCTATTTTCTGGTTCGTGGACTGTTTGCGGGCGCGGAGCAAAGAGCATTGTTTCCGTCTGACGATTATGAAGCGGCGAAGAGTAGCCTCGAGGCCGCGCTGCGCGCATCCATCGCTAGGAGTTCCACTCTCGATCCGGTCAATCGCGTCTCATACCTGGAATCGCACTGGTACATGAGGAACACTCTGCTGCGGGATTCCGATTTCATGAGCATGGCGCATGGACTGGAGTTGCGTGTGCCATTTCTCGATCGTGCGCTGGTCGAAGCCTGTTTCCGCATTCCAGGGAAGGGAAAACTTCAAGGAAGCTCGCCGAAGAGCCTGCTGCTTGCGAGCCTCGGCGTGGAATTGCCCGGGGAAATTGTGAAGCGGCCCAAACGGGGGTTCACGTTTCCATTCGAGCGATGGTTGCGCGGTGAAATGAGGCCGATCATCGAGAGTGCACTTCTCAGCGACGGCTCGACTGAAGCCGTGCTCAACCCTGGCGCCGTGCGCGGCGTCTGGAACCGCTTTTTGGCGGGCGAGACTTCGTGGTCGCGCCCGTGGTCGTTGTTCGTGCTGAAGCGGTGGTCCGAACAGAATCTGTAAGCGGACATCGCGGTGTTCGGCTGCATTAGTGATAGATATAGTCGCGCTTACCGGACTTGGAGAAGAGTTTGCTTACCCAGCGCTACAAGAACATTGCTTTCCGGGTTATTTCTACAACGGTACCGTTGCTCCATCTGCCATCGCTACCAGGTTGCACAGCGGCATCTTCCGCACTGGCCTGAGCGTGGTGTCGAAAACTCTGTACCCGTACTTCTGCAAGATCTCAAACATCTCATCACGGTTCGCGTCGGTCACTTCCAGAATGAGAATTGGTCGACGTCGCAGAAGTTTGTCGGCACCACGAAGGGCGATGTGATCCATCCCCTCAATATCAATCTTCACCACGTTGGGCGGCCCGTACACATCGATCAGACTGTCGAGATTCACCGATGGTACGGAAATCGAACTGCGCGCCCCGCCGCTCTGCTCTGTTCCGAATCCTGAAACGTGGTTTGAGCAGCGGCCCCGTTTCGAAATGTTGAAGGTCACCACACCTGGCCGATCAGAGATCGCGAAAGAAATGACGTGGACCGTCGCCGCATCCAATGAAGGAAGTTGGGCGGATCGCTGGATCAATCCAGCGAGGAACGAATCCGGCTCGATCGCAAGCACGGAGCCATTCTTTCCGGCTATGGCCGCAGCCGCGAAGGTGAAGAGTCCCACGTTGGCGCCGACATCCCACACCACGTTGCCAGGCTTCACCAGGTGCCGCGCGAAGTTGAAGAGAATCGGATCTACTTTCTCAAGATCCATTTTCCAAAACGCCAACGCCGCATCGGGTGAAACGTAGATGGGGCGAGATCCGAAATCAGCCGGAAGATTACGCTTGAGGATGCGGCCGCGGCTGAGATAGGTCAGCAGTTGGCGTAACACAGGAGAATTATAGTAGCCTGAGCACACGATCACTCACCCCCAAGATGATCCCGCCACCACCCCCAGGTTGTTGGCGGAAATGCCACAAAGCAACCACGTTCATGAAATCGCAGACTTCAGCTAACATGGTGTCAACTCTTGCCTGCGACTGAGACAAATGTGATCGAAGCGAAAACAGAAACTGTGGTGTCGAACTCCATCGCCACTCCGCATGTCCTTCCTGTTACCGTCATTATTCCGGTCCGAAATGAAGCCCGCAACCTGCCGCGCTGTCTGAAATCGCTGCCGGATGCGGGCGAAGTGTTCGTCATTGATTCCCAAAGTACCGATGAAACGGGTGCGATCGCGGAGTCGTTCGGCGCCAAGGTCGTCCAGTTCCACTATCACGGTGGATGGCCGAAAAAACGGCAGTGGGCCATGGATACGCTCCCGATTGCCTACGACTGGATTCTCTTGCTCGATGCCGACGAGGTCGTGACCCCGGAGCTTTCCCGCGAGATTCGCCAGGCAATCCAGAATCAGCGGGTGACGGGGTACCGCATTTGCCTGCAATTGTATTTTCTGGGCAAACTCCTGCGGCACTGCGACGCGAGTTTCTGGAAGCTCTCTTTGTTCCGCAAGGGTCAAGCGCGATTTGAGTGCCGGCTGAAAGACCAGGATGCCTCGATGGCCGACATGGAAGTGCACGAGCATGTCATCGCCGATGGGCCGACTGCGGAATTGCGAAATCCGCTTGTGCATCATAATGTCGAGTCGCTGTCGCGCTACATTCAGAAGCACGATGAATATTCCAATTGGGAGGCACGAGTGCTGTCGCGCGCAGACGAGAGCACGGAGGAGATGCGCGCCTCTCTTTTCGGCACGCAAGCCCAGCGCAGACGATGGCTCAAGAGAAAACTCTATCGCCTGCCGGGCTCGCCGGTTCTGCTCTTTCTTTATCGCTATGTTTTTCGTTTAGGATTTCTTGACGGCGTCCCAGGGCTGATCTATTGCACTTTCCAGGCTGTGCAGATGTTTCACACCAAAGCAAAAATCTACGAACTGCGGAACGCGAGGAACTGACGTCATGTGCGGCATCAGCGGACTCGCGAATTGGGGTGATGCGGAAACACTCGCCCGCATGACACACGTGCAGACGCATCGCGGGCCCGACGACTCCGGGCTCTGGGAGCGGCGTTTCCCCGACGGAGGGTACGTCGGGCTGGGAAGCCGGCGGCTGGCCATTCTCGACCTTTCTCCTGACGGCCACATGCCGATGAGCAACGAGGGCGGCACGGTGTGGATCACGTACAACGGAGAAATCTACAATTTCGCCGATCTGCGCCTCGAACTCGAAGCCAAGGGCCACCGGTTTCGCTCGCACACCGACACCGAGGTAGTGGTTCATCTTTATGAACAGTACGGTGCCGATTGCCTGAGCCGGCTGAATGGCATGTTCGCCTTTGCGATCTGCGACCTGCGAGGCTCTTCGCCCAAGCTGTTTCTGGCTCGCGATCATTTTGGAATCAAGCCACTGTATTACTGTGAGCGAGACGGGAAGCTGGCCTTCGCGTCCGAAGTGAAAGCTTTACTTGAAGTGCCGGGGATCGAAGCCAGTATCGATCGGGAGGCGCTCGATCAGTATTTGACGTTTCTCTGGGTGCCCGATCCGGCGACGATGTTTGAAGGAATTCGCAAACTTCCCGCCGGGCATTACGCGCTCTGGCAGAACGGCGCTCTGAAAATCAAGGAGTACTGGGACCTGACGTTTCCCGAAGCTGAGCATCACTTCGCTCGAAGACATGACGAACTCGCGGAGGAAATCCGGGAGCGGTTCTGCGCTTCGGTTGAGCAACAGATGGTCAGCGATGTTCCGATCGGCGCATTTCTCAGCGCGGGACTTGATTCGTCGAGCATCGTGGCGGCGATGGCGCGAAAGCAGCCGGTGCGCACCTACACGATTACTTTTCCGGAGAAATACCGGGTCGGCGAGACGACGATCGACGATCCAGCTGTGCCGCAACGTCTCGCCGGGAAGCTGGGCTGCGAGCACCACGAAATTGTCGTCGAACCGGATGTGGTCGGGCTGCTGCCGAATCTGACCTGGCACATGGACGAACCGACCGCCGATCCAGCCATCATTACGGCGTATCTTGTCTGCCGCGAGGCACGAAAACAGGCGACGGTGCTGCTGTCCGGCGTAGGCGGCGATGAACTGTTCGCCGGATATCGTAAACATGTGGCCCATGCGTGGGCTCAGGAGTATCAGCGCGTTCCAGGCTTCGCGCGCTCCGCGGCCGAGAGCGCGTTGTCGGCACTGCCGAGCTTCCGCGGGACGAGGTTAAAAGGACGTGTGCGGCTGGCAAAGAAAATGGCGCGGAGCGCGGCACTAACTCCGCCTGAGGCCTTCATCCGGAATTGCACATATTTTGATTCGCAACAAAGAGCGGCTCTATACGCTTCAGAATCGCAGCCAGGGCGACGGACGAATTCGGCTCATGAGCATCTGGCTGCGTTCGACAAAGTGCGGCACGCCGACTTTCTCAACCAGATGCTTTACCTTGATACCAAGATTTTCATGACCACGCTCAACCTCACGTACAACGACAAGATGAGCATGGCGTCGTCGGTTGAGGTGCGCGTCCCGTTTCTGGATCGTGAGCTGGCAGAATTTGTCGCGTGGAATGTTCGTCCGGAGTGGAAGTTGAAAGGGAAATGGCGTCCGGTGACGAAGTACATCTTCCGCGACGCCATGCGTAGTATGCTGCCGGAAGAGGTGTTACGGCAGCCGAAAGCTGGATTCGCGGCGCCGGTGGACTACTGGCTGGCGCATGAACTGCGTCCCATGGTGGACGATTTGCTGTCAGAGAGCCAGGTCTGCAAGCGTGGATTGTTTCGTCCGGACGAAGTGCGGCGCTATGTGGATGAGCACCGCCGGGGCGCGGAAGACTGGTCGATGCAGATCTGGCAATTGCTGACGCTGGAAATCTGGATGCAACTCTTTCTCGACGGCGGAGCGCGCTCGTTCGTTCAGCGACAGATGGGCGCAGCTCAATTGATCCCCGCGTGAAAGCGGGCCTCACCGAGCGAACATAGGCGCAATGAACCGTGCTGAATCCAGTACCAGCCGAAACTACATGATCACAAGAACCGTTCGCGTGCTGAGTGAAGCCGCGGGTCTGTTGCGTGCGCCTCAACGTGTTATTCCGCTATTTTCCAAGCTCGTTTCGGACGAACTGCGCACAACCTTCGAACATCGACACCTCTATTCGTACGCGGCGGAAACCATTCCTCGTGCAGACGCGCTGCGATCGGTGGTTGGTTGGATTCTCGATGCACAACGTCCCGACGGTGGCGTTGCAGCGTATTACAGTTTGCTAACTGGATATTCCGAATCGTACCCCGAGGTGACCGGCTACATCATTCCGACGCTGTACGATTTTGACCGCCTGACTGGCGACCCAGCCGCGCGCCATGCAGCTTATCTTGCTACCGACTGGCTGCTTTCGCTGCAAATGCCATCGGGCGCTTTTCCCGGTGGACTCCGCGGCCGCGATAGCGACAACCAGCCTTCGGTGTTCAATGCCGGCCAGATTCTGCAGGGACTGATTCGCGCTCATGCGGAAACCAAAAACGCGGAAATCCTGAAATGCGCCGTGGCTGCTGGCGATTGGTTGGCCGCGATCCAGCAGGCGGATGGCTCCTGGACCGGACTCGCTGTCTATCAGGGAACCGCGCACACTTACTACAGTATGGTTTCGTGGGCGCTGGCACAGTTGGCCGCCGAGTCCAAGGATCCCGGTCACTCGGCGGCAGCAGACAGAAACATCGACTGGGTGCTGGCACATGTCCAGCCCAGCGGCTGGATTGACGGTATCAATCTGCGCGGGCATCCTGCTTACCTGCACTTCATTGCTTACGTGATCCAGGGGCTGCTCGAATGCGGGATCCTGCGCCCGCGCGAGGACGCGATTCAGGCTGCTGGGAAGTCCGCTTGGGTTCTGCTTCGCAAGTTTGAGACTCACAAGCGATTGTTGGGGACATACCAACCGGACTTTAAAGGCGGTCATCGGTTTTCATGTCTCACGGGAAATGCGCAGATGTCCTGTGTTTGGCTGCGTTTGTTCGAGGTGACGGGTGATCTGCGCTATCTCAACGCGGCCCTCAAGATGAATGAGATGCTGAAGCAGTTGCTCCCATCGAAGGGCCGTCGTGGAGTGCTGGGCGGGGTTGCTGGATCGCATCCGATTTGGGGAAAGTACCAACCGATACGGTTCATCAGTTGGGGATGCAAGTTCCTAGCGGACGCGCTCATGCTGGAGGAGCGTCTTACTCGTCAAGTCGAGACAAAGCTCGAGGCGTCAGAATGCGCGTAGTGATCCTTTGTTCGAGTCCGTACAGCGAGACTGGCTGTGCTGTCGCCGCCCGCGTGGCGCAACTCGGATACGTTCCGGTTGGAGCGCTGACCCTGCCGTCCTGGGACCGCGGCACGCTGTTGCGCAAGCTTGGACAGTGGGGCCTGCGCGGCTCCCTTCACTACGCCATCGCCAAACTCGTCCCGGGCAAGGCAACAAATCGGGAGCGGGTGCTGAATTCCTATCTCGAGAGATCACTCCGGTATGGTGACGGATTTTTTCGAGGATTGCGGGAAGTGGGCCGTGCCTATGCATTTCCAGTCGTGACGTGCGGCGATCAGAACTCACCAGGTGCCGTGGCGCAACTGAAGAAGTGGTCCCCTGACTTGGCGATTTTCACCGGCGGAAACATCCTGCGAAGTGAGGTGTTGAAGGTTCCTCGCCTTGGCGTTTTGAATTCACATCTTGCCCTGCTGCCGGAAATCCGCGGCATGAGCAGCCCGGAATGGTCCTTGCTCTGTGGATTTCCCCTTGGCATCACCACTCACTTCATGGACGGCGGGATAGATACCGGCCCCATCCTTTTGCGTCGCGAATTCGCAAGCGTCGACGACTGCGACTCGCTGACCGACCTGCGCAACCGAATGATCGCCGAAGGGATCGAGTTACTTGCAGAGGCCGTGGTCGGCCTTGACCGCGGCGCAGTCTCGGCCGTGCCACAGGCCGAGCGGGAAACGGACCGGCAATTCTTTGTTATGCATGAGCAGTTGAAGGAGGTGGCCACGCGCCGGTTGAAAAATGGCCGGTTGAATTCCGTAGCGGGCAGGTGCGATGGGTAAGCTCGGCACGCTGTGGCAGATCGGCCGGACTTTCGGGGTGCGCGACGGCCTGCTGCGCTTGGGATATGAACTCCAGCGTGGCAGCGGCCTGATGACGCGCCGCATACAATCAGTTCGGGGTTGGGAATCCTGGGACCTGAAACATATCGCTCCGAAAACTTCGCCCGAAGATCTTCTGAGCATTCGTCGCCGGGGCGGCCGCACTTTCTTCTTCTCGGATTCTCGGAGTCTGGCACCGGAGATGAGCAGAATTCTTGGTCAAGAGGGAGAAAGGTCAGTCTGTGCGGAAGCGAGAGGAATTCTGGAGGGCAATCTGCCGTTCTTTGGCCGGCTGTCATTTGCTTGCGGTTTTCCTCCCAAATGGTTTCGGAACCCGGTTACCGGCCAGAGCGTCTCGCCCCACCGTTCGTGGACAGAGATGCGATTTGCCTCGGACGACTATGGCGATCTCAAATTCATTCTGGAGCCGTCTAGATTCCTGTTTGTTTATCCTCTAGCCCGTGCGTATGCCATCAGCGGTGACGAGAGGTTTCCGTTAGCCTTCTGGAGTGCAATCGACAACGGGCAGCGCTGCTGCTGTCGATGATTGCCGCGCATGCCTGGCGCACTATGCAAACCGTGGGCTATGCGCGATCGCAGCGCAGTAATCATCTATTCAGCGAAGCCGTCGGCTTATGGACTGCAGGAACTCTCTATCCTGAACTGACGGACGCGGCCGCTTGGCAGAAACAGGGTGCGCTGCTCTTGCGGGAAGCGGTGCTGGATCAGATCACGCCGGAAGGGGCTTATCTCCAGGATTCATTCAACTATCAGAGGATGGTTCTTCAACAGCTGCTCTGGACGCTTCGCCTTTCGGAAATTCACAAAATCGAGGTCGACCCGGACATCCGCACGCGGACGGCCGCAGCCTTCGAGTTCATCCATGAGTTTGTGGACTCCAAGTCCGGACGCGCGCCCAATCATGGCTCGAATGATGGCAGCCATGTACTTCCGTTGGCCGCATGCGACTACGGCGACTTTCGTCCTCTGCTGCGGTTAGGAAGCTGTGTTCTGGATCGTCCGATCGCGCTCCAACCGGGACCTTGGGACCAGACCGCGCTATGGCTTTGCGGTAAGGCCGCGAAAGCGACGGAGCGCGAACCTGTTTATGAGGTTACTTCGACTCCGGGCTATCACCGCATTGGCGCCGAAAACTCCTGGGCCTTGGTGCGAGCAGGGCGCTATAAGCGACGTCCTTTTCAAGCCGATCAACTGCATGTGGACTTGTGGTATCACGGGCTCAATCTGGCACGCGACGCCGGGACGTATCTCTACAATGGCGAGCCGCCGTGGAACAACGGCCTTGCGGGCACGGTCGTTCACAACACGGTCATGGTTGATCGCCAGGATCAGATGCGGCGGGCCGGTCGTTTCCTCTGGCTGGATTGGGCCCAGGCGTCAGGCGGATCGTTCTCCACGAGTCCCTCTAAAACGAGTGCGGATTCTCCGGACTGTTTTGAGGGCGAGCACAACGGCTATCGGCGCCTCGGAGTGAAACATCGGCGGACGGTCCAGTGCATCACCGAAGACGCCTGGGTAATCGTGGATGATCTGGTTGGTGCGGGTGAGCATGAGTTGCGGCTGCACTGGCTGCTGCCGGACCTGCCGTTCGAGGTCAGCGCCACTTCGCCATTTTGTGCGGTCCTTTCAGCGGAGAAGGTGCGCTTTACCTGGAGCGTCTTTTCCATCGCTGCGGGAAGCGCCTCGGTGATCCGCGGCGGGAAAGATTTAGCAGGGGACACGCTGGGCGGAGATCAAGAACTGCTGGGCTGGGAATCGCCCACCTATGGCGAGCGCTGTCCGGCGATTTCTCTCCTCTACCGGGTGCAAGCGCGCTTGCCTGTACGAATTATCACCGTGATTCTGGCTGGCGAGACGGTTCAGCTTCGGTTCAGCGATAGCAATTTGGTCTTGTCGCGCGATGCTTCGCAAGTTTATCAAGTGAGTCTGGCGCCCGAGCAAACCGCGGGTGGGGGTCAGTTTGAGTGTTATCCCCATCGCACCAGCTCTGAACCCATGGCATGATTGAATGGCAAATGGAGCGGTTACGGAATCGTTGCTTATCATTACGGGCACGATGGGAGCAGGCAAGACAACCCTTCTGGGCGAAGCGTCGGACATCCTTGCCTTGCGCCACATTGCCCATGCGGCGATCGACTTGGACGCGCTCGGGCTTGTCCATCTTCCGTCCGCACCTAGCAACGATGGCGTGATGTACCGCAATCTTCAGTCTGTCTGCAACAACTATGCTTCCCTCGGCGTGAGGCGACTCTTGCTGTCACGTGCGATGGAAGACCGCGCCGAGCTAGAACTCTGTCGTGGCGTTGTTTCAGCCACAAACACAGTCGTCTGCCGTCTTACTGCCAGTATCGAAGCGATGCAGCAGCGCGTCCAGGCGCGCGAGTCAGGTGTATCGCAGCGCAAATACGTTGCTCGCGTCGCGAAACTGAACGTCATCCTTGACCGTGCGCGATTAGAGGATTTCACCGTGACTAACGAGAATCGCTCGTTGACCGAGGTTGCACACGAAATGCTCGTGAAAGCTGGATGGATTTCAAACTGACCCACTACCAAACCGTGGGAGCGAGCGGTTAGCCATCGTACAATTGCGGATACTGTATGGTTTGAGCAGTGGGCTACGTTCTTTGCGACACGACATGAAGCAGCTTCTCCAACAGGTCAGTGGCGGCGAGATCGAAGTGGTCGATGTTCCCGCCCCGAAACTGCTGCCGGGTTGCGTATTGGTCCGCACTGCCGCCTCTTTGGTTTCGGTCGGGACCGAGCGAGCCTCATCCGAGTTTGCCCGGAAGAACCTGCTCCAAAAGGCCAGGATGCGTCCCGACCTGGTACGCGAGGTCTGGAACAAGGTCCGCCGAGACGGTGTGGTTTCCGCCCTAACCGCAGTCCGAAGCCGGATGGATCAGCCCAGCGCCCCCGGTTATAGCAGTGCCGGAACCGTGGTCGCGGTGGGAGAGGGGGTCACCGACATCCGTCCCGGGGACAGGGTCGCCTGCGCCGGTGCTGGCCATGCCGTGCACGCCGAGTTCGCTTGCATCCCACGCCTGCTGCTGGCGCGGATCCCTCCCGACGCAGAGGTGAGCTTCGATCACGCTGCTGCAACCACGGTCGGGGCAGTGGCCTTGCATGGAGTTCGCACCGCCGATGTCAAGTTGGGCGACATAGTCGCTGTGCTTGGACTTGGCCTGCTCGGACAACTCACAGTCCAGATTCTTAAAGCGGCAGGTTGCCGGGTCGTGGGAATGGACATCGACCGCGGACGGGTTGAGCTTGCGCTGCGTTTGGGTGCCGATGCTGGCAGCGACTCCTCCGTCGCGTTCTTCGACGCGTGTATGCAACAGTCGGGTGGGCGGGGCATGGACGCCGTGCTGATTAGCGCGCAGACGACCAGCAGCGATCCCGTTAATCTAGCTGCGGAAGTGGCCCGGGACCGCGCGGTCATTGTCGCGGTTGGCACCGTGGGTATGGCCCTCGAGCGCAAGCCCTTTTACGAGAAGGAACTGGACTTTCGCGTTTCCCGTTCTTATGGGCCCGGCCGTTATGACGCAGCCTACGAACAGAAAGGCGTGGACTATCCCATTGGCTATGTGCGCTGGACTGAGACACGCAACATGGAGGCGTTTGTAAAACTGCTCGCCGACGGCAAAGTAGATGTGGGCGCTTTGATCACGCACAGATTTTCGATTGATCAGGCTCGGAGCTTGCCGAGGAAACGCGGCGCGTCAACCTGCCCGAGAAGGCCGGAGCAACCACGGTTGCCGGTACGAAATCGGTCGCCATCGGACTGCTGGGGGCGGGTAATTTCGCCACTAGTACGCTGCTGCCGGCAATAAGACGAGTTGGTGGTACGACATTGGTGGGTGTGTGCGCCGCCAACGGCTCCCATTCGCATTACACCGCGAAGAAGTTCGGATTTAGTTACAGTGCCACCGATGAAGAGAGCCTGATCAACGATGCGGCGATCAACACCGTGGTAGTCGCTACCCGTCATCATTTGCATGCGAGACAGGTGCTGGCGGCCCTGAAGTCCGGTAAGCACGTGTTCTGTGAAAAGCCGTTGTGCCTTAATGAAGATGAATTGCGCGACATCGTGCGGGTCTATGAGGAGCGGCAATCGGTTGGCAAGCCGCTTCTCATGGTTGGTTTCAACCGGAGGTTCGCTCCTCTTGCGCTTCGGCTCAAGAGTTTTCTTCGAAAGATTCACGAGCCACTGGCGTTGCATTACCGCGTGAACGCCGGCTTTATTCCTGCCGATCATTGGCTGAATGATCCGGAACAAGGTGGAGGCCGAGTGATCGGGGAGGTATGCCACTTTGTGGACTTCCTGACTTTTCTGGCAGGCGCTGCCCCAATCGAGGTGCAAGCCCACAGTCTTGCCAACCCTGGCAAATACAGCAACGACAACGTGGTCTGCTCGCTTCGCTTCGCGGATGGGTCGCAGGGCACGATCAGCTATTTGGCCAATGGCGACAAATCGTATTCGAAAGAACGGGTCGAAGTTTTTGGTGGTGGCGCGGTGGCGGTGCTTGAAGATTTTCGCCGGCTGGATCTTGTTTCTCGGGGACAGAAGCAGGTGTATCGATCCCTCTTGCGTCAGGACAAAGGGCATGGTGGTGAATGGGAGGCTTTCGTCGCCGCCCTACGCACTGGACGAGACTCTCCCATCCCATTCGCGGAGATTGTGACTACGATGCTGGCCACATTTGCCTTGGAGAAGTCGCGTTCTTCAGGTCAGGCAATTTCGGTCGCAGGACTTCAGAGCCATCATTTCGAGGAATAGGCGCTTCGGTCCGCAGCGCGCTTGTCAACGATTTCTATCCAGAGCCCCGTGAAGATTCTCTACGTTTCGCAATACTTCCCTCCGGAGATGGGAGCGCCCGCGGCGCGCGCGGACGAGTTGGCCCGCCATTGGGTCCGGATGGGACACGATGTGGCCGTTCTCACGGGATTTCACCGTGGACGGAGTGCGCGTCGTGCGAACCTGGCTCTGGCCGTTGCCCAATCGGAAGGCACACGAGCGGATCCGCAACTACGCTTCGTTCTGGGTGTCGGCATCGGTCAGCGGGTTGGGTCTGCAAAGGCCAGACGTTGTCATTGGCACGTCGCCGCAATTGCTGGTTGCTCTTTCCGGATGGTGGTTGGCATGGTGGAAGCGCGTGCCGTTTGTCTTCGAAGTGCGCGATTTGTGGCCAGAGTCGCTGGCCGCGGTCGGAGCGGGTGGCGAAGGAAGCGCTCTGCATCGCACACTCGGCGCTATTGCGGGATTCCTCTATCGCCGCAGCAATCACATCGTGGTCGTGACGCCGGCCTTCAGAGATCACCTCATTCAACATTGGAAGGTTCCTGCACAGAAAATCTCCGTCGTTGAGAACGGAGTGGAGACCGATCTCTTCCGTCCGTGCCTGCCGGAGAAAGAGCCCGGAACCGAAGACCGGTTCTTGATCTGCTACATCGGCACTATGGGCATGGCGCATGGCCTCGAAACCCTGATCGCCGCCGCCGAGCAACTACAGCGGACTTTACCAAAAGCCATGTTTCTGCTGATCGGTGAGGGGGCTGAAAAAGAGCACATCGAGCAACTGGCCGTTGCGCGCCGGCTGAGCAACGTCTGCTTTCTAGGCCAGCAACCGCACGAGCGCATACCGAGCTACATCGCCGGTGTGGATGTGTGTCTGGTGATGCTGAAGAAGACCGAGCTGTTCAAGACCGTGATTCCCACCAAGCTTCTGGAATACATGTCATGCGAGAAGCCGGTGATTGTAGCCGTTGACGGACAAGCTCGAAAGATCGTGGAGGAGGCAGGTGCCGGGATTTTCGTCGAACCCGAGGACAGTTCTGCACTCGCTGAAGCGGTTCACGTCCTGGCGGCCAATCCAGAGCGAAGACGCCGCATGAGCATCAGCGGCCGGGAGTACATCGTCTCTCATCTCTCTCGCGAGCGCACAGCAGCGAGCTACATCGAGGTGCTCGAAGCTCTCGGAACTTCTTAATCGAAGGGGGCGGGGATCACGGGAAATCAGGGGCGAATCGCGATCACTGCCAAAGCGGAAGTCATGGAGAAAGCTGCTTCCGCGCCGCGGTAGGCGAGGGCCTTTCCCGCGCTGCCAGGAACGAACAGAACGTCCCCTTTAACCATGGCCACATCGGGTGCTTTGGCCCGGAGCACTTTCTGGAGTTGCACCGGAATTTCCTTTACGCCAGTTGGCGTCTGTCGCAGGATCTTGGCTCCGTTCAGAGATGCGGTACGAGTCCCGCCTCCGGCCAGCGCTAGTGCCTTCAGAACTGTGAGCGTGTCGTCGTCAATCATGAATCCGCTGGGACGCGCCACATCACCAACCACGTACACAATGCCTGAGCGAGACACGATGACGGTGTCTCCAGGGATAATCTCCACGTTGTTCTGAGTGTCGTCAGCAAGATTGGAGGTCAAATGCAACTCAACCTTCTGATCGGGATTCTGACGGTGAATGATGGTGACGTTGCGGCCCGCCTTCTCCGTCAGGCCGCCGGCAGCTGAAATCAGGTCGAAAAGGCGGCGTTCTCCGATGGCCGGGTAGGGTCCAGGGTGGGTTACCTCGCCCATCATGTTGATGGCTTGCGAGGCCGACTCGTTGACGAAGATGCTGACGTGCGGATTGCGGACGAAGCCTCCGTCCTCGAGTCGCTTTTGAATCAACTCCTGCGCTTCATCCACCGTCAGATCGGCGATGTGCACGTAGTCGATTAGAGGAAGGTACACATCTCCGCCATTTCCGACGCGTGCCTTGGTGTTGAGATCGGGAACTCCGTAAACGCTCAGCTCGATCAGATCGCCGGCGCCGAGTTTGGCAGAGGAACTGGTCATGGTGCGAGGAGCCTCTTGGGAAGCCTCGTCTTTCGCGGGTTTCGGCGGCGGAGCATCTCCCGGGACCGGCGTCTGGGCCAGCAGAGGCAGGCTCAACAAACTGAAAACCAACAGACACAAGTTCTGGCGGGTGCGCCGAAACATACCAGACTCCTGGAGGTGACGCGTGATATCGAGTCTAGCACAGGCTGATGGCGGCGCCTCGCGCCCCAACCGCCTGTTTACCAGCTGGGAACAAGATTCAAGTTTTTCCACAGACTCCTGGCCGGGAGCATTGCTCAGGCTCAACGATGAGTTGTATAGTTCCAAGATCGAAGAGCAGCGTTGGTTTTGAGTGGATCGAGTTCTTGCGACATCGCACCCGGTTTGAAATGGAAATAATTCTGGCCGGAAGGATTGTCGGGTTTTGACCTTTTTATTCTTAGGGATCTTTGTGGTTTCCCTGGTGGTGTCCTTTGCTGCGACACGCCAGGTGCGGGACGTGGCTTCGCGTAGAGGCTGGGTCTCGCTTCTGAAAGACGGGCGGCATGTCCATGATGCTCCGCTCCCCCGACTCGGCGGCGTCGCCATCTTTCTGGCCTTTTCCCTCAGCTTGATTCTGTGGCTGGGCCTTGCCCTCCTGTATCCACGTCTGCTGGAGGGACTCGCCCCGGCGACTCTTCTCCGCATTTATGTTCCGGCCTGCCTGATCTTTTGCCTCGGCATCTACGACGATCTCCACGGTGCCAGCCCGATATTGAAGTTCTCTGTGCAAGCCATCGCGGCCACCATGCTGTTCCTCGGCGGGATGCGCATCCTCGATCTGCCGGTTTTGTTTGGGGCCCACTCATTTCCCTGGTTCATCGGTCTGCCGCTGACGGTACTCTGGGTAGTGGCGATCACGAACGCCTTCAATCTGATTGACGGTTTGGATGGCTTGGCTGCGGGCTCCGCTCTGTTCTCAACCCTGGTGTTCTTTGTGGTGGCGCTGGTCAACCATTCCTGGCTGGGCTCCCTGATGAGCGTTGCGCTGGCAGGAGCGATTCTGGGATTTTTGCGCTTCAACTTTAATCCGGCCACAATTTTTCTCGGAGATTCCGGCAGCCTGTTCATCGGCTTCCTACTGAGTGCGCTGGCGCTCGCCGGGGCGCAGAAAGCGCCCACCCTGGTTGCGGTTGCAATTCCGGTTGTGTCCTTCGGACTGCCGATTCTGGAAACCGCACTCTCCATCCTGCGGCGGCTGATCAGCGGACGCCCGATTTTCACTGCCGATCGTGAACATATCCACCACAAGCTGCTCCAGATGGGTATGTCTCATCGCCAGGTTGTCATTGTTCTCTACGCTGTCTCCGCGCTCTTCGCCATGCTGAGCTTGTTCTTGCTGTGGCCTACGGGCAGCACTTTGGGATTGGTGCTGGCTGTGGTCGGGACGGGCATCTGGCTGGGCGTGCAGCATCTGAACTACCTGGAGTTTGGCGAGTTGCGGCGAGTTGCGCAGCGCACCATCGAGCAGCGCCAGATCGTGATTAACAATCTCGCTATTCGGCGCGCCGTCGAGGAGCTTAAGGTCGCCGCGGATTACGATCAGGTGCGCAGCATCCTCCTGGCTGCCTTCGACAGCAATGATTTCGATGCCTTCGAACTGCAACTCAAGTCTCTGTCCGGCGATCAGTTTGGGTTTGGAGAAGCGTACAAGCCGTTCCACTGGACGAAGTTTCAGCACATCGTTTCGATGTCGAGCCTGCCCTCGTGGAAGCTGACCCTGGACCTGGTTACGACCTCAAACCGGCGGCGCGGTGCGCTGGTGGTTTACCGCGTATATAGCCAACGGGGCCTCCAGTTGGACGTCAATCTGATGACCTCGGAATTCCCGGTCGCCCTCGCCGACGCTCTGGATCGAGTGTTGACCACTCCTGGAGTCATTCAAACCGAGGCCCAGAGCGACGTCCAATATCTGGCAGCCAATCTTTAGCTCCCTACTCCCGCAGTATTCCACGCTCCCTTCCGATTGACGACTGAGTTAATATGTATGCGTCTTTGGCCATGGATCTGACCCATGGAATTGAGCATTATCAGGCTGCAGGATCCAGCCCCCGGAAGTCGCGTCGGCGAGCGTCGACGCCGCATTCGTCACAAGCTCCATACTCCTGTGTACGCTAGTTTCAGTGGTCCGAACACCGGAATGGTGCTTGACCTGAGCGAGGTGTTCGACCTGAGCGAAGACGGCTTCGCAGTTCAGACCAGCGAACGGCTGGAAGCAAACCGGGCTGTCAGTCTCTCCCTCGATTTGCCCGAAACTAAAACCCACATTCATGGTACTGGCCAAGTGGTGTGGAGCGACGGCGCCGGGCGGGCAGGGATCCGATTTTCCGGACTGCCCGACAGCTCGCAACGGCAGCTGAAGGCATGGCTCTTCGTCAATCTGCTGATTGCCCGCACGAACTACGCGGCTCGAACCGAGCAAGTTTCGCTGCACGTGGAAAAAGAGCCTCCCGTGCCGCAGCCGAGTTTGCAGTCGGCTGCTTCCGCTCCGGTTGCGGATCTGAGCGGAATGCTATCTGCGGTGGAGGCGGTGCGCCGCGAAGTCCGCGCCACCGGCGACGATTTCGATGCGGTCCTTCATCTCATCACCGAACGCGCTTTGAGCCTGACAGGAGCGAGCGGTGGGGCGCTGGCATTTCTCACCGACGGCAAGATGATCTGCCGGGCATGCGCCGGTGAACCCGCTCTGCCACTGGGCACTGCTGTGGACGTGAAACAGGGACTTTCTGGAGAATGTGTCCGCAGCGGCCGCATGGTGGCGTGCGAGGACACCGAAACCGACCCGCGCGTGGATCGCGAAATATGCCAGACCCTGGGGATCGGCTCGATCCTGGCCGCTCCGATCTTTTCCGATTTCCGGGTGGTGGGGCTGGTTGAGGTCTTCTCACCCCGACCCCGTGCCTTCACAGAAATCCACGAAACGGCTCTGGACCGGCTGGTGGAAATCGTTCCTACGGCGCAGACCGCGGCCCTTCCTTCGCAGGATGAAACAGCCAATGTAGCAACGCCACTCACCGCCCCATCCACTCCGACAACGAACGTCCCGCGCGACACAGTGTGGGAGCCGGAGACGGAAGCGCGGGAGCCATTGAAGGGAGTACCCGTCCAGCTTTTGCATATTCTGCTGCTGGTGCTGACACTCGCCGCTTTATTTCTGGTCGCCGGTTACGTGTCGGCTCCCAAGATCGAGAAACTCTGGTTGAGCAAGCCCGCGGGCAGCAGCGGCGGAATGGCCCCGGCGGGCACCGGACCGACCGCGATCAACGCTTCCCCTCAAGCGAAGACTCCCGACGACTTGCGGAAGCTCGCGGAGCAGGGAGATGCGGACGCGCAATGGGATATGGGCTACCGCTACCACAACGGGCAGGGTGTTCCTCAGGACGATGTTCAGGCAGTGCGGTGGTTTCAGCGAGCCGCCGATCAAGGACATGTCAACGCTCAAGCCACATTAGGCGCCTATTATTGGGCTGGGCGAGGAGTGCCGAAGGACCTCTCGCAGGCCTACTTCTGGTCGGCAGTGGCCTTACACCAGGGTGACCGGGATAGTGAATCCCGGTTGCGAGGATTGGCTCTCCAGATGACGCGCTCACAGGTCGCTGCGGCCCAGCAGCGAGTCGATGATTGGCTCCGCCAGCACCGCGCGGCGAAGTGAGTTGCACAGCACAGACAGGCCGGTTTCCTCCGCCGTAGAATAGAGTCGTGTCCACCCTCCGCGACATTCTGAATGAACGCGTTCGAGAGGCCGACTCCCACCTCGTCGAGAAGCTCGATCATAATCGCGTACGGTGTTACTCCTGCGGGCACTGTTGCCCGATTCCCGACGGACAGCCCGGTGTCTGCAAAGTTCGCTTCAACCGCGGTGGGACGCTCTATGTTCCCTGGGGCTACGTCGGCGGAGTGCAATGCGATCCGATCGAGAAGAAGCCGTTTTTCCACGCTTATCCCGGAGCGCTTGCTTACAGCTT
>WNFH01000538.1_pt1 | contig 31730 bp, 28 predicted proteins | sample 5400411 | NCBI WGS metagenome assembly WNFH01 (sample SAMN13153347, study PRJNA577476) | soil metagenome | isolation source: 200 cm saprolite under Douglas fir tree site 2 hole 3 | place: USA:California | collected 2015-04-18 | reverse complement strand
GCTACACTCCCCCCTTCCTTTCGGAATTCAAGCCAGGTGGCAGGGATAAGTCGGGTGTGCACAGGGGCTTCCAACACCCCTGATACCTACCGGTACACTCACTTTCTGTCGCTGATGCGGCGCACTATCTCGTTGCGCATCACGTGGGCTTTGGCTTGCCTGTACCTGCTGCTGGCAAGCGGAGTACAGGCAACACCTGGTCAAGCTCTTCTCGATACGGTTCCAACCAGGACGGCAGCTCCAAACGGGTGCCCAGTTGCTCGACTGGCTCATCCACCGTGAAGCCTGGCGGATCGGTCGCGATCTCAAACAGGATGCCTCCCGGTTCGCGGAAGTAAATCGAGTGGAAGTACTTGCGATCCAGCACCGGCGTGACATTGAGGTCGAGACCAGCCAGCACCCCCCGCCAGGCTTGTTGGCGCTCATCAGTGGGCGTTCGCCAGGCCACATGATGAACTGTTCCACCAGCCACATGCCCGCGCCGTAGCCCCGGAGCACAGCGCACATCCACATATGCCCCCGGCCCTCCCTCACCGACTTCGTAGCGGAACATGTTGTTTTCCTGGCCGAGGAGACGAAAGCCCAGGGTCTCGGTCAAGAGCTTGGCCGTACGCTCGTAGCCATCCTCCGACAAGGTGACGGTGTGTATGCCCCGAATCGCATGTTCGGCAGGCACCGGTCCCTCTTTCCAGGCTGGACGCTGCTGTGCCTGAGGGTGAGCGACCAGTTCGAGTGCGAGCCCATCTGGATCTTGCAGGGAAAGGATAGTTTCGTCAAAACGCGACGTCGGTCCTGTGGAGGAGACGCCTCGTTGGCTCAGCCGCTCGATCCAATATTCCAGTGAAGCTTGAGGAATGGAGAAGGACGTCACCGTCACTTGCCCTGTTCCCTGCCGTCCCTTTGGGACTCCTGGCCAGGCAAAGAACGTCATGATGGTGCCAGGATGACCCAGCTCATCCCCATAATACAAGTGGTAGGACCGTGGGTCGTCAAAGTTGACCGTCAGTTTCACCAGCCGCAGACCCAGCACCCCGGTGTAGAAATCGACATTGCGCTGCGGGTCGCCGGCAATCGCCGTCACATGATGAATGCCGAGAATATCTTTACTCATCGTCTGTCTCCGTTTCCTCCTTCTTGTGTTAAGAAAGCCTTTCGATAATCGTGGCAATCCCCTGTCCGACCCCGATACACATGGTTACCAGCCCGTAGCGGCCACCACGCCGCTCTAATTCATGCAGCAGGGTAACCGTGAGGCGCGCTCCACTGCACCCCAACGGATGCCCCAGGGCAATGGCTCCTCCGTTGACATTCAGTTTCTTCTGGTCAATTTCCAGTTCGCGCACACATTGCAAGGACTGGGCGGCAAACGCCTCGTTCAACTCGATCAGATCGATGTCCTTGAGACTCAGCCCAGCACGTTGCAAGACCTTACGCGTGGCGGGGATAGGACCTAAGCCCATATATGCCGGCTCAACCCCTGCCACCGCGCTGGCCACGATCCGGGCCCGGGGACGTAAGCTCAAGGCCTGGGCACGACCAAGCGACATCAGCACCAAAGCGGCGGCCCCATCGTTGATGCCGGCGGCATTGCCCGCCGTCACCGTTCCCCCTTGCCGGAAGACGGGCTTGAGCGCAGCCAGCCTCTCTAGCGACGTATCGGGACGTGGTGGTTCATCAACGGCCACGACCACCGGTTCCCCCTTCTTCTGAGGAATGGTCACCGGCACGATTTCCGCCTCAAAACGACCCGTCCGTTGAGCGGCCACCGCCCGTTGATGACTGCGCAGGGCAAAGGCATCCTGGTCGGCTCGACTCACCCCGTACTTTTCCGCCACATTCTCTGCTGTTTCCCCCATGCTGTAGGGATAATACATGTCCGCCAAACGCGGATTAATGAAACGCCAGTTCATGGTCGTGTCTTGCAGCTCCGTGGCACGGCTAAAGGCCGTCTCCGCCTTGCCCATTACAAAGGGCGCTCGCGTCATACTTTCTGCACCACCAGCGATAAAGGTATCACCTGCCCCCGTTTGAATCGCTTGTGCTGCACTATTAATAGCTTGCAACCCCGAGCCACAGAGCCGGTTGACCGTCTGGCCTGCAACCGCAACGGGCAGGCCTGCCAGCAGTAATCCCATACGTGCCACATTGCGGTTATCCTCTCCCGACTGGTTTGCTGCGCCAAAAATCACATCTTCAACACTGCTTGGATCGATATTCGCACGCTTTACGGCTTCGGCTATAACCAGAGCCGCAAGATCATCTGGACGGACATCTTTCAGGATTCCAGCGTAGCGCCCAACGGGAGTGCGTACTGCCGAAATAATGACGGCTTCTTCCATAATCGTTCGCTCCTTTCGTCATCTGGAGAAGCTAAAACTGCTTCCAAGAACGTCTCAATAGCGACCAGTCGGCATACAATAATGAACGACCCGCGATAAATCGGGGTCCAACTGTAACACGCTGCCTGTGATTAGAACCGACGAAGTCGGTTATCATCACACTATTTATCGTGGGTGACTCCTTATCTAACGAGCGCAGCCATCAGCCCTCGCACGAAATCAATCTCATCCTGATTAACCGTGTGACCCATTCCCGGATATAGCCGCATTGTCACCTGTCCCCCTAAGCGTTGCAGCACTTGAGCTGAGAGCTGCACTCGCTCCTTGGGCACGTGGAAATCAACGTCGCTACAGCCAAGAAAGACGGGTGTACCTGCTAGCGAACCGGGATAGTCGCGCGGCGTCCCATCAGGGCCGATGAGTCCACCGCTTAAGCCCGCCACACCACCATACCTTCGTGCGTTGCGCGCGACAAATTCTAACGCAAGGCAAGCCCCTTGTGAAAAACCTAAGAGCATGGTGCGTTCAAGCGGAATACCTGCTTGTGCAACTTGGGCAAGCACATTGGCAATGGCAGCCAGCCCGGATGAGAGACCGGGTTCATTATTGGCAAGAGGCGCAAGGAAGCTGTATGGATACCATGTATCGCCAGCAGCTTGTGGCGCAAGATAGGCAAAACCCGGTTGGTGCAGTTCCACCGCCAAGTCCAGGATACTTTCCGCGCTCGCGCCACGGCCGTGTACCATGACCATGGCCGCTCGTGCGCGATTCAGGGGCTCACCGGCAGTCAGAATTGGCTGACCCTGATGTGGGCCCCTCACTGTGTTAGAGTGTTCGGTCATGAGCTAGTTCCCTCTACTTCGAGAGTACATCCCTGTTGGATCCAGTTGCATGCGAATCAGCTCTAACTCCTCGTTGGTTGGTGGAGGTGCCTCCGTGAGCGTATTGGCCAATCTCCCCTGCCAGCCCATCTCAGCGCGCACTTGCTCCAGCGTGATTCCTGGATAGAGCGAGACAAGTTGCATCTCGCGCGCTGCGTTCTCAAAATTAAAGATGGCCATATCAGTAATGACCAGCTCTGGTCCTGCCCCTGGCATGCCAAGCTTGTGGCGAGCGTCGCCACCATCCAGGTGGCCCGGACTGGTGAGAAAGTCGAGCCGCTCGACAAAGGCCCGCCTCTTGAGCTGCATAATGATGAAGACACGCTGTGCATTGATCGCGATCTCGCAGGCTCCACCACTCCCTGGCAGACGAGTCTTGGGTGCCGTATAGCTGCCGATCACGCTCGTGTTCAAGTTGCCATAGCGATCAATCTGCGCTCCCCCCAGCAAAGCCACCTCGACTAGGCCGCGCTGGAGATACAGGCCAAACAGGTCAGCCATAGAAACGACCGAGGTTGCTCCCGTAACGAGCGTGGGGTCGCCAATGGAGAGCGGTAGACGGGCTGGCTGTGCACCATAGACGCCCGACTCATAAATCAGTTCAAGATTGGGTGCGACGGTGTAACGGGCTAAATTGCAGGCAATATTCGGCAGGCCCACACCGACAAAGACGGTGCGCACGCCAGCCAGTGCGCGTGCTGCCGAAACGATCATCATCTCGGAAGGTGTATATCCTCTTTCGCTTTGTGCATTTCCTTCGCTCATCGATATGCTCCATACTCTACTGAGACAGCAGGTGCGCTACCGGGCCTCATGCGTTCAAGTGTTTGCGGACCCAGCTTGCGCATGTACTCGGCGTGATCAGCAACGCTGTAGACCCACTCGTCCAGCCAGGCTTGTACCTGGTCAGGGTCGCGAGAGAGTGCATCCCACTGGATGTAGAAGGCATTATCGCGATCATAGTAGCCCTGGACATAGGATGGATGGGCTCCGTAAGGTACCTGTACCACCGCATCGACAATAAGACCGGGAATAAGTGTGCGGTTAGGATCAGCACGGATCACGGCCTCATCGACAATCTCCTCCACGACGATAATCACCTTGTGGGACGCAAAGGCCACCTCTTTCTGCACGCCGAGTAGTCCCCACAGATGAGTGTTCCCCTGCTTATCGGCCCGTTGTGCCTGGATAATTGCCACATCCGGGTTGAGCGGGGGCACCACGGCCACTTTTCCATTCCCATAGGGGCTCTCGATAACTTTAATCTGGTCATTGACACGGGGCATATCGGAGCCGAGGTAGCTCTGCAACGGGAAGAAAGGTAGGCGAGTTGCTCCAGCGATGTAGCGCCCTACCATGCCATAGTGGGAGTATTCTTCAAGTTCAAGGGGAGCGGGAAAACCTTTTTCGACGGCACGACGAAGGCAATGCAATGGGCCAACGCCGGGATTGCCCAGGTAGCTGAACACCAGCTTGCGCGCTACGCCTGCCGCGACCATTTGATCGTAGACCAGGTCAGGCGTCATCCGAATCAGCGTCAGGTTGCGCAGGTGCTGGCGAATGATCTCATGTCCAGCGGCAAAACAGATGAAAGCAGTAAAGCCTTCAATGGCAACTGACATCCCGTCATGGACGTATTCGGCGATCGCCTCTTTCAAAGAGAGTCGTTTATCTGTCATATACGCCTTGCTCTCACTTAGCTTATTTCCAGCTCTATTTCGCCTTCTTTCTCCTTTGTCGGTGCTGACTTCACTTCCTCTGCTTTTGGTAGCTCGGCACCTGTCAGGGAAAGAGCCTTGCGCCCGATCAATTCAGCGATTGCGTCGGCCAGATGCTCGTCATGAATGAACCGGGCACCAGCAGCAACGCGCAGTCGATGTGCTGTTACGAGTACATCGGCGGCTGTATAGCCTTCCGGTGGAACGAACTTGTAGCAGGCCAGCTCAAGCAACTGTCCGTTCGGATCTCTGAAGTAAATCGAGTCCATGAAGCCACGGTCAATGTTGCCTGTGTTCCAGATGCCACGCTCATTCAACCGTTGGGCCACCTGCGTGTAGGTAGAACGCGAGACGGTGAGGGCCAGGTGATGAAGATTGCCAATACCCTCAGGATTGGGAGTGGGATCGTTCTGGCGCGTTGGTCGAACAAAGAAGGTGACCAGTCGCCCTTCCCCTGCATCGAAATAGAGATGCGTTTCTCCTGGGACATCCAGGTTCGGTTGGTCGATCACGAGCGGCATACCAAGTATCCCCTCGTAGAAGTCAATGGTCGCCTCGCGATTGGAACCAACAAAGGTGATGTGATGAATGCCCTGTACTTGTATTTTCGCCATGGTAATTCCTCCATTCTCGGAACTTGATCTATTGTGCTACTACAGTACGTTACCTATTATATCCTGAAGAACATGTGCCGGACTTTATCAATCACCTTGGGATCGCCTATTGCCTCTCCGCCCTCGATGCGCTGGAAGGTGGTAAGCACAAAGTCTGAAGCATCTTTGAAGTGAAAAACAGCTGGTACTCCCTCGAGGCTGTCGGCTGGCGTAGCGGTGTATTTGCCGTCCTTGACTCTGACACGCCATTGCCCACCCCATTCACCATCGACCTTGATTCCGTACTCAATGTCCAGGCCTTTAACGGATTTCTCATCCACCGTGGACTGCATGAGAACGAACATGTACGGGATGAGTACGCCTGCCGTACGTTCATCCAGCTTGGCATCTTTCTCTCCTAGACCCCACTTCATATCCCAAGTATGCACACCATAATCCATCACGTGGAAGGCCGGATAGAAGAAGGTTGGCAATGGCCCCATGTAGAGATGGGTGACGAGGAAGCCAGTCCATTCTTCAGGTGTGAGGGCATCAAAAATAGCCAGCATTTTATCCGAATCAGCCTTGAGCCGGGCAATGGCCTCCTCGCGTGGCAGTTTGCGGAAGGCCTGAGCGTTTTTGTTGAGCTCATCGGCCATAACCAGCAAACCAAGTGCGCCAGCTAGTTCGCCCTTGCGAGCCATGTCCCAACGCTCCAGGTAGCCTTCGGTCACATCAATCATGTGACCGACCATATCCTGGACCTTCCACTCGGTGGCACGGGTTTGCACATTCCAGTTCTTCGGGTCGTCAATGATCTTAAAGAAATCTGCACGCTCAGTGCGAACGACGTCGAATACTAAATCTTTGTTACTGTAATCCATCGAATTGATCGCCATAAATACCCTCCTGTAAGTTGGTAAAGTGAACATCATTATGAACTATCCGTTCCTTGTTACCACGCTGCTCGCAGTACCTCCTCGAGCTGTGTGGCACCGGTGATTGGCTTGGGATTGCTCTGTACCGCACGGCTCTGGAGAGCCATTTGCGCCAGGTGAGGCAGATCGGACTCGTGTACGCCGACATCGCGTAAGTGTTGCGGCAAGTTCAATTGGCCGATGAGAGCGTAGATTCTTTGTACTGCCTCTTCGGCAGCGACCTCATCACTTCGGCCTGTACGTGGAATGCCCATAGCTTCCGCAGCTTGTGCCAATTGGGCCGCAGTTACGTCAAGATTAAAGCGCATTGCATGTGGCAACACAATGCTATTAGCGACACCATGTGGTACATCTGCTGTTCCGCCTAACGTGTGGCACAAACCGTGATGCAGTGCCATCGTGACATGAGAGAGTGCTGTTCCTGCCAGAAATGCTCCAACAAGCATCTCTGTCCGAGCATCTAAGTCGCTCCCATTCGCGTAACAACGAGGCAGCGCGGAGACGATGGAACGTATAGCACTGAAAGCAGCAGCCGATGAGAGCGGATTGCGCGTGATCGAATACAGGGCTTCAATGCAGTGAGCCAATGCATTGATACCCGTTGAAGCTGTCATCTCTGATGGTAGGTCGAGTGTGAGCAACGGATCATAGAGTGTGAGCTTGGGCGTGACCTTGACATCAGTGACGGTAATCTTGCGTGCCGAGCCATCAACATGGTGCGTGATACCATAGGTCGGTGTCATCTCTGATCCAGCATAGGTCGTAGGGATGGCGACAACGGGTACGAGCGGTTGGTCAGTGGGAAAAGCCGCGCGTGCTGGGCGACCAGTTCGCCTCTCTTCCAATGCCAGGCTCAGCGCTTTCGCCATGCCAATGGGACTTCCCCCACCCAGGCCGATGACGGCGTCAATCTCATTCTGATCGGCAAGCTCCAATACTTCAGCAATCTGAAAGTCGGGAATGTGGGGCTGAACATGCTCGTAGATGGCCACGAGCCGATCATCCAACGCGCTCTCAATCGAGGCAATGTGACCACCACGCCGTTGAGAACCAGTTGAGCAAAGGAGCAGTCTGTCCCAGTGAAAACGATCCACCGCTTCACGTAAGCGATTTACCGAGCCAGGGCCAAAGATAATTTCCTGAGCGTAGCTGCTGTAGCGGAATTCGTCCATCGGCACCTTCGCTTTCATACAACTTCCATCCGATCATAGACTATAGTATACGGATGAAGCGTCATGGGAGCGTCATCGGGAACGTCACCAGACGCGTCATTGCAAAAGGAGTGTTTCTAGAGCGGTATTTTCATCATATCCTCAGGATATTCTTCATGGCTTTCAGCTCGGCATGTGCATGACGGGCTGCCAACGTTTTGTGAGCCTCGGCCAGGAGCGCACGCCCGTTGTGGGAGCTCGGTGCGTAAAGCAGGCTAGCTTCACCCCATGCCGCCTGGGTGCGTGCGACTTCGAGAGGAAGGTCGAGGTGAGCGGCTTGTTCGAGGGTCTGAGCGAAACGTGCCTTCGCGTTGGCCCAATCTCCACGAGCGGCGAGCAGACGCGCCTGCAGGCATTTCCCGTGTAAGAGCAAGAGCATGCGACCTTGGGTTTGTGCCGTGGTCAGGGCCGTGTTGAGATGCAGTTCCGTCTCGTGAAGATGCCCACGGAGCAGCAGCGTCTCCGCAAGCCAGAGCAGGATGCGCGTTCGCAGGTGCCAGAAGCCGCGTTCGGTGATGAGCGAGAGCGCCTCTTCAAGCAGTGCGGTTGCGCCTTCAAGATCTCCCCGTCCCCTTGCAACAAGTGCCAACCCGGCGCGATAGCCTGCTTGTCGTTCGAGATTGCCAAGTTCCTCAGCAAGTGCAAGGCCGCGCTGGAATGCTTCGGATGCCACATCCCACTCACCCAGATACAGGGAAAGCTCACCTTGAGTACTGGAGAGGTGCAAGAGTGCCCCAAACATCTCATAGGTTTCGGCTAACGTATTGCCTTTCGCTAGCCCTTGTCGGGTAGCATCCAAGTTTCCAAGCAGCAGGCTATGATAGGCGAAATTGTTACAGGCGAGCGCGTGGAAGTAATGGACATGGGCAAGTTCGGCAGTACGCGCCGCTTCTTCATAGCGTTGCAGAGCATGTCTCAGTTCTCCCCGCTGCGCTGCCACATTGCCCAATTCAAACAGGGTTGCACATAGATCACTCGCATTGTTAGTCAGCCGATGAGCGGCAATCGCTTCTTGGAGGTGATATTCGGCAGTGGAAAGATCACTTCCTTCCATCGCCAAAGCTGCACCAAGCAAGCGCTGGCCTCGCCCCAGAAGTGCCATGCGTCGTGAGTCTTCGAGCGGAATATCGATGTCAAGCCCCGCCTGTGCTTCCAATGCCGCCGCCTCGTAATCGTTGGTGACCAGGGCAAGTTCTCCTAATTCAAAGTGCACTGCTGCTTGAGTCGTCGGGTCAGCGGTTTGCGTGGCCAGATCGAGATACTGCTGATACCAGGTGGCTGCCTCCTCAAGTTGACCAAGCGATTGATGCACCTGACCGAACGCATGAGAGAGATGGAGCATTTCAGAGGGTGAGGCCGTGGGCGCAAGCAGGTCATACAGTTGATGAAGAAATTCGAGTGTCTGTGCGTTGGCATTGTCTTGTGCCAGCTCATCAAGTACTTGCAGACCATACCTTCGCGCTCGTTCAACATCTTCACCAATAACAGCGTGTAATGCAAGCTGGCGCAGAGGGAAATTTCTTTGTAGTGCCGGACACGCTTCGAGGATGCTCGTCAATTGACGGTGAATCATGCGGCGGCGGAGATGGCTGAGGGGAAGGAGGAGTGTCTCGCGTAGCAGGTGATGCGGTAAGGCAAACATATCATGAGCCACCTCAACCAACAATCCATTGACTACCAGGTCTTCAATGGTTGGTAGAAGCTGTTCGTCTTGCACGCCAGGAAATTCGCGTAACAGTGCGAATGAGAGTGGTTGGTTGGCGACAGCCAGGATATCAAGTAGGAGGCGTGCATTGGGTGAAAGATTTGCCAGGCGCCAGGAGACAAGATCATGGGTTGTCTCTGGCAGTGTACGTGTTGTGCGCCTGCGTAACCAGCGTCCGACATCAAGTCGCAGAGCATTGTTCACGGTTGTGAGGATGGCTTCTGCCTGTAGCTGTGCAATAATTTCTTTGAGGATGAAGGGGCTTCCACCAGACCGCTCATATAACCACTCGGCGAAGGTCGTAGCAGAAGCCGGGGAAATACCTAAGCTATGTATGAGTCTCGTCACGTCCTCCGCTGTAAAGGGAGAAAGGGACACGAGATGAACGTCACCCCGATGACGCCCGTATATGAAAAGCCGCTGTAAAGCGGGAAGAGCTTCGGCACGCTGTACAGTTCCTACGAGCATCACAGGCAAATTCCACAATCGCGTCGCAAGAAACCCAAAGAGGCGCAGGGTCGCACTATTGGCCCACTGTAAATCATCGATGGTGAGGAGGAGTGGGGCAGCATAAGTCAGCGTGCGGAGTGCCTGCAAAACACGACAGAGAAAGCGTCCCTGCTTATCTGGATCGACAAGGGTCGACTCTGAGAGGAGATGGGTCAAATCACCGAGATCGGCTTCCTGGAAGGCTTCGAGGAAAGGACCGTAAGAAAGCAGATCATCAAAAGGCGAACAGAAGCCTTGTAAAATGATCCAGGATGATGAATCTGCTGCTAATACCCCGACCAGTTCATTCAGCAAACGGCTTTTGCCGATACCGTTTTCACCCTGCAATAACACAGTGACGCCTTGTCCGGCTTTTGCGGCCTGACTCATCGCGAGGAGCTTCTTGAGCACAGTGTCACGTCCAACAAACGGTAAGGCTTCAGGTGTGCGTACCGAGAGGCGCCTCAGCGTTTTCTCGCGGGCTGCCGCCGTGCGTCGTAGCTGTAGGGCTGCTGAAAGAAGAGCTTGCGTTTCAGCAGAGGGGGTGAGGCCGAGTTCGTGCTTCAACTCCATCTCGAACTGTTGATACTGGCGGAGCGCCTGCCCAGGGGCTCCCGTACGTTGATACAATCCGATCAATCGCCGTTGCATGTCCTCAGAAAGAGGGTCAAGCTGAACAATCCGCTGCACATAGTGAATGGCCTCGTTCCATGCCTCTCGGCTTTCGGCCCAGGATGCTAACTGCTGGAGCGCTGCGAGGTAGGACTGCCGTAATGCCGATTCCTCAAAGCGTACCCATTCCTCAAACAGCGGTGCCTCGGCAAGTGTAAAGCCCTGCAGTAAAGGGCCACGGTACAATGAGACGGCCTGTGCCAGTGCGCTCTCACTTCCTTCTGCGAGGAGTCGGCGAAAGGAAGTCACGTCACAGGCATACTCATCGAGCTTAAGGGAGATTCTCTCGCCAGCGCTGATAAGCACCTCATCGGCGCCTTTGGTATGGAGCGCCTGACGGATGTGATAGAGACTTGAGCGGAGCGAATGGAGCGCATTGCTCTCGAGTGACTCACTCCAGAGTAAGGTGGCGAGATGATCGCGTGTATGGGGTTGTCCTGTAGCCGCCAGGTAGTAGAGAAGCGCTCTCGCTTTCTGATTATTCAGCGCCAGCGGGGCCTCTGCAATCTGTACTTCGGGTGCGCCAAGCAGGCGAATGCTCAGTTGAGTTGCAAGATTTGTCATTAGGCGGCCTCCCGTAAACGAACAGGTGAGAGTAAACTCACCTGCGGCCTTTTCCATTCACGGTCATCACTACAACAAGCGAGCAAACGCTGTGTCACACTGAACTATGCACGGTGCATGTTAAAGTAGTATACCACAGGATGAATGACATCCTGTAAATAGGAATTAGCGAACACTCGTTCACTATTTTAGGGCGTTAAGCTGTCAACTGCTCTTTTTGCTACATCTGTAGCAAAAAGAAACGAGGCGGGAAGGCATTTCCCGCCTCGTTTTGGTGGAGATGGGGGAGAGTTGAACTCCCCGTCCAAGCAAACCCATCGAAGAATGTACTACAGGCTTAGTCGATAGTTTTTTCTAACGCTTCAGACTCCCATCGACAGGATTCTTCAGCGGTGGCCCTCTGGTCTTAGACGGCGGTTAGAAGGCAGTTGCCGCGATCGCATCCCGCGTGTGTGACGCCCAGGTCCGTCCCCACGGAAAAAAGACGGGTGGACGACGCTTCACTGGGTATTAAGCAGCGAGAGCGTAAGCAGGTGCCTTTTCGGCATCTATTGTTTTGTCGGTTGTTTAACGAGAGTGCGTACCGACACCTCGGCCTGCAATTCTTCAACCTGTCTGTCTGTCGAAACCCGACATCCCCAGGTGAATGTGTACTGTGAAGCAGATGGTTTCTGCCTCTTAGTGCTCTTTCATGATATCACATTACCTGACAAATAGCAAGGAAAGATGGAGTCATTTTTTGAGGAAGCGATCGAGGTTTACGATGAAGCGCTCGTGCTGACCTTCGCCGATCTTTTGTTTTTCATCGTAGGCTTCGACTTTGAATACCAGGCGACGGCCATCGATCTGCATTAATTCGGCGATGGCACGTACACGCTGGCCAATAGGGGTCGCGGCCAGGTGGCGTACGTTAATAGATGTTCCTACCGTGACGTAGCCTGGGTCCAAGCTATTGGCGACAGACTGCCAGGCGGCCTGTTCCATTAAGGCGATCATCATCGGTGTGGCGAAGACTTCGACGCCTCCAGCACCGACATAAGCTGCGGTGTTTTCGTGTACAACGGTAGTGGTAGATTCTCCGGTCAAACCTGGTTCAAGTGGCATATGGGTATGTTATCCTTTCTATGAGATATGTTGCTATACTATACAACAAAACCGTTGAATACATAAAGGAGATAGAATGGCTTCTGTGAGAAATCGTGTACAACGAGTTGCTCATCGTGGTGGCTCTCAGCTCGCCCCGGAAAATACACTGGCTGCATTTCGCAATGCGCTCTCTTTTCCTATCGACGCGATTGAACTGGATGTTCATATGAGTCGTGATGGTCACTTAGTTGTGTTTCATGATTATACCGTTGAAAAACGTACGAATGGCAAGGGTAATCTACTCGATCTCGACTTCGCTTATCTACGCAGCCTTAATGCCGCGGCCCATTTCCCAGGCAGATGGCCTGAGCCTCAACAGATACCAACACTGCGCGAAGTGCTAGACCTGGCGAAGGGACATGTCCAGGTGCATATCGAGATAAAGCCGAGCAAACGTGATGGTGTGTATGGACGTTACCCCAACATTGTGGAAGTAGTCATCGATGAAGTGCGTGGAGTCGGCATGCTCGACCAGGTGCTGGTAATGTCTTTTGACTGGATGGTATTGCCGCTTGTGAAATCGCTGGAGCCTGAGGTGCAGACAGGTGCGCTCGTCTCTGATGATGTGTGGGACCCGCAAGTCGACCATGCGCTAGATACCCTCATGGAGCAGGTGACGGCCCTGGGATGCAATTGGATCAACATGGATCGTGATCTCTTTACCAGTGATATGCCAGCCGTTTTTCACGAGCGTGGTTACAAGCTGGGTATCTGGACAGTCAATAACGCGTCTGAACTGCGGCGTTTCGCTGCTGCTGGAGTTGACTCGTTGACCAGCGATCGCCCAGACCTGTTTTCGAGCGTTGCAATGTAGCCAGTCAGGTGCAATGCGTATCTCTTGCCACTATTTATCCGTTATTATGAATGGATGTCAAAGGTACCATATGCTACTGTCCTGCTAAGACAGTGTGCTATAATTGGCGGCAATCAGAGACAGCAAACGAGAGTACATGCTCGCTCAAGTCAGTAGTAGAAGGCATCAGGTATGCAACAGACGACAATACCATCAATAGATGTTCAAACAACATTATCAACACCGGAGATCTCAGAGCAAGCAGTTGCGATATCAATCGTTGTGCCCGTGATGAATGAGCAAGAGAGCGTACGGCCGTTGTATCAAAAACTATCAGCACAACTCGATACGCTTGGTCAATGTTATGAAGTGGTCTTCGTGGATGATGGGAGCACGGATAATACGTTTAAGGAACTGAAGATATTGCACGATGAGCATCCTGACATCGTGCGTGTGATCCGCTTCCGCAAGAATTTTGGTAAGACACCAGCCCTGGTTGCCGGCTTCAGTCGCTGCCGTGGCGAAGTTATTTTTACGATGGATGGCGACCTGCAGGACGACCCTGAGGAGATACCCAATTTTCTAGCGAAGCTGGATGAAGGGTATGACCTGGTCTCGGGTTGGAAGTTTCCGCGTCTTGATCCCATCACGAAGACGTTCCCTTCACGTATCTTTAACGCTATGGCGAGCGGTATGACCGGCGTTCACCTGCACGACATCAATAATGGTTTCAAGGCCTACCGGCGTGAGGTGATCGAGGATAATCACCTGAAGCTCTACGGTGAGTTTCATCGTTTTGTGCCTGTGATGGCGCACTGGCGTGGATTCCGCGTGGCGGAGATTAAGGTGCAACATCATCCCCGTCGATTTGGTGTCTCGAAGTTTGGTGCAAGGCGTTTTGCCCGAGGCCTGATAGACTTGCTCAATGTGCTGTTCCTCACAACTTTTTTACGCATCCCGCTGCGCTTCTTTGGCCCGCTAGGGTTTTGGACGTTTCTGGTTGGCGTTTTGTGGGATGTGTATGTGGTTCTGCACAGTTTGTTCATTTTGCACCAGCCAATCCACACACAGCCATCACTCTTTATAGGCATCCTGTTAATGATCTTTGGCGTCCAGTTCATTCTCACAGGTTTGCAAAGTGAAATGATTCGTCATTATGCGTTCCAGCCTGGTGAGGAGTATAGTATCAGGCAGGAACTGGATTGATGCAGAAGCCTGCCTTTAAGAAATTTACCAGGCGGAAACTTGCCAGGCGTGTGTTGCAAATTGGCTTGCCCCTGGCGATTCTGGTGTTTTTCCTCGGCCAGTTAAAAAATGACTGGAGTAATTTGACAGCCCATACGTTCCAGTGGAATCCGTGGTTGCTTGGGCTGGCCTTTGTGGGCTTTATGCTCCAGGAACTGTCCTATGGCTTGATTTGGCAGGCGATTCTGGCGCGGCTCGGCCATAGACTAGATTTACGCCTATGCCTGCGCGTCTACCTTGCTTCAGAGTTTGTGCGCTATATTCCTGGCAACGTGTGGCATGTGCTGACGCGCATCTTATGGGTAGGTAAGTATGGCGTTTCGCGACCAATCGCTTTTGCCAGCATGACGATAGAGTTGATTACAAAGCTGGCGGCGGGTGTGCTGGTCTTTGCGGTCAGTTTGTTATTCTGGCACGATTTGGGTGTGGGCGCGATAAATCGAGCTCCTACGATGGTGATCGTAGGTGTAGGGATGATTCTTGCCCTGTTGGTTGTGTTGTATCCACGTGTGCTCAACTGGCTGCTCAATCTCACTTTGCGCCTGTTGAAGCGCGATCCTGTTGTACTGACGTTACGCTACAGTGATATTTTGCTGATAACGCTGGCGTGGTGCATTAGCTGGCTGGTGGCTGGTGGTGCGTTTTACGTGCTATTGCTTGCGCTCTGGCCGGGTACTCCACTGGTGGCGTTGCCAATTTGTATCGGTATCTATGCTATTGCGTGGGATATTGGTTTCGTGAGCTTTATCACGCCCAGTGGATTGGGGTTTCGCGAGGCGGCCATTGTCGGTCTCTTCGCTCTGGCGCTGCCTCTGCCGACCGGCTTAGGGACAGTTATGGCTTTTCTTTCGCGTCTTGTGTCTACGGTGGCCGAACTCGTTTGCGTCGGGATAGCTTACATGGTGAGCAGGAAAAATACAGTGCATGTTCCTGTGGAAGGAGGTACAGCAGGTGACTAGTTCAACATGGCGAAAGCGCCTTTCGGTGTGGCGAAGTCGCCTTTACCTCTATCCACCCGCCGATCCATTGCCCCATACGTGGCTGTTCTGGCTTGCCACAGGCCTGGTGGCGCTTTTAGCTGTAGCATTCTCAGCCTTTTTTATTATGTATCTGACTACCCGGCACAGCGTCTACCTGACAAATGCGGAAGACCTTGGCAATATGGACCAGGCGATCTGGAATACACTGCATGGACGGTTGCTCAACCAGACGATCTGTAATACGGTCAGTGATACCAACTGTTATAGTTTTGAGGGTATTACACGTTTTGCTATTCACTTTGAACCAATTCTTTTCCCAGTCTCGCTTTTGTACCTGATCTGGCCTGATCCCAGGATGTTGCAAATCATCCAGACGCTTGTGGTGGCAAGTGGTGCGTTTCCTGCTTTTTGGCTGGCACGCCTGCGGTTGCGTAACGAACTGGCAGGTGTGGGCATTGCCGCACTGTATTTGTTGTATCCTGCTCAGCAGTTTGCCACAGTCTCGGATTTTCATGCGGTGACGTTCACGGCTGCTTTCTTGCTCTTTACCTTGTATTTTATGTATACGCGGCGTACGGTCTGGCTCTTTGTCTTTGCTGTGCTTTCGATGGCGTGTAAGGAAGAGATCCCACTCGTGGTTGCTATGTTTGGCTTGTGGTCAATACTTTTTCAACAACGCTGGCGAAGTGGCCTGGCTTTGATGCTGCTCGCGAGTGGATGGGCAGTAGTAAGTTTTTTCATCATTCCACATATCTTCAGTCCCACTGAGCATTCGCTAGTTGCTTCGCGCTATGGTAGCCTGGGCCACACTCCTTTGGAGATTGCACGTACGTTTCTGCTGCACCCAATTGGAGTACTCAAGCAGCATGTGCTAGAGCATAGCCATTTCTTCTATCTACGCTTACTGCTCACTCCTGCAGGGTATCTCCCGGTGTTGGCGCCGTGGGTACTGGTGTTGGTGTTGCCATCGTTGGCGGTGAATTTGCTCAGTTCTGATTTTAATCAGTATAGCGGTCTCTATCAGTATAATGCTGAGATAGTACCGGTGCTAGTCTTTGCGACGATTGAGGCAATGGTGCTGATTTTGTGGTTGGTTCAGTGGGGGATTGGCTGGTTGAGTGAGCGAAAGGTGGTGCCCATAGAGGACGTGATATCCGAGGATTTGCCTTCTACCGCCCCGGCGGGCGCGATAAATCGAACCCGTACGGACTTGCCTGTGCACGAGGAAGCCGATGAATCGGCGGCGGGCACGGTAAACCGGCCCATACGGGAGGGCAATTCGCCAGTAGGGATGGGTGCCAGGCGTTTGCGTTATTGGGTGCATAGGGTTTTGTTGGCTGGGTTGGTGGGTTTGGTGTTGTTCAATGTTGTGAAGGCGGATTATGCTCGTGGGACAATGCCGTTTTCACAGGGTTTTCGTTGGCCGGTGGCCAGTGCTCATGCTGAGTTGGCGCAGCACTTCATAAATATGATACCGTCGGGGGCATCGGTTTCGGCACAAACTGCCCTGGTTCCGCATATCAGCCATCGAGCGCATATTTACCTTTTTCCTTATGCCGATGATTACGCTGACTACGTCTTTCTGGATGTGACGAGCGACATTTATCCGTTCTATTCTCACGATTATATTGCAGCGGTGAAGAAGGTATTACTGAGCGGAGACTACGGTATTCTGGCTGCGCAGGATGGCTATTTGCTGCTCAAACGTGGGTTATCTCCGCCGAGCGTCTCGCAAGACTCGCCATTTCGTGCTGGGGAGAATGCGCTGCTGAATCTGCCGGATGGCTTTTGCTCGTTTGTGCGTGTATCGCCACAGCAGGTCACAAATCCGCTGCAAGTGACGTTTGCAAACAAAGGCAGTCCTGCTGCTATGATGAACCTGATTGGGTCTGGCGTGGCCGCTCCCTATACGTTTAGTATGGGTGCAGATTACATACAGATAACGACGTACTGGCAGATCAACACACCAACAACGCTGCCGGTGCAGATAGTGGCACTGATTGTTGATAGGAATGGTAAAGAGCACTTTGCGACCACCTTCTTTCCTGCGCTTTCCTGGTGTCCGACCGATACCTGGAAGCCGGGGATGGTGTTGAAAGTGACAAGTGGAGCTTTTTTTATAGGGGCTATCCCAATTGGGCTAGCCCACGTGTCCATTGCTCTTGTACCTTTGGCTCACCCGTACGATACAATAATGGATGTAAAAGCCAGGCTTGCGTTACATAGAGTGAGTGCACCCAGTACGGTAGGTGATCCCGCGGGGACAAATGCACTGCAATTAGCGACAATTACGTTGGTTCCTTGATTTGATGCCTGGATAGAAAGGGAGATAAGAAAAATGAAAGGGGTTGCGGCGATGAGTGTATTTCTGGGCCAACTGCCGCCTGCTGAGCTTGCGCGGTTGAAGGCCGAATTGGCGGAGACGCTAATCGCTAATTTCTGCTATCCGCGTTTCTTTGACCATCGCACCAACTCGCTACGTATGCGACCGGTGGACCGCACAAAGCGGCAGGAAGTATGGCTTTACCTGAGTTCAAGAGATTTCACTGCCTGGAATCGCGTCGATCTGATGTCGTCTGACTTTCAGCGGCATATAGAGCATTTGATTATCTATTTTGTGCAACGCAATCGTAGTTTCTTCGGGCAACAGGGACGTAAGCGAATGTCGGATGTGCGTATGCTGATTAGCTCCTGTGCCTTACTGGTGGCTGAGGGTATGCGAGGACATTTGATGGGGCGGCAACCTGGCAACCCCCCATTTGGTAGTCCTCGCCCTTCAATCTCCTGGTCTACCACCAATGGCAGTGGTAGTCCTGAGCCGAGCTGGGAACAAATTGTCTCTACAACCATGCTGTTGCAGCAACAACTACAAGAGGTACGAGGGGAAATTAGAGCTGGCTCGGCTCCGGTAAACGAAATGTATGCTACGATAGCAATATCGGCCCAACAGCGTACGAAACAAGCACGAAAAGGGGAAAATGGCTTCAGTCCGACCAGTGTCGAGCTTGAAGCACCCCTGTCACCACTGGAACAGATATCTAACGGCAAACCAACATTGCAAGGAGGTGTGCATAGTGTTTCACTGTCTCCAAATACTAAAAGCAACAGGCCGTTCACTTTACCGGGGATCTCCGTAGCTGCGTCGGCATCTACCATTGCTGCGCCATCTAAGCCCAGATCAGATGCTGTTGTTCCACTCGTTGAGACTCCAACGTCACCAACACCCATAGTCGGTAGGTCGGCGGGGACCGCTCTTGCCCCTTTGTCTGTTCCCCAACAGGCCCAGCCAACTGCTCTTCCGGCTACTCCTGCTGCTCAACCATGGGAGTATGCACAATCTCCGCAGCCGCCACAAATACCATTGGCACCGCAGACACCGCCGCGCACCCCGGCGATAGAGGTAGTTGCCAGTCCGGCCAAGAATGCGGCCAATGAGGATGTTGTTATTTTTGAGCGAATGTATTCCAAGCTTGTCCTGTGGCTGCGTATCGAGGCGGTACGTTTGGGGATGGATATTGCTGGTCAGACCCCCCTACAGTTGCTTGAGTTGTTGCGCCAGCAGAAGGGCTTTGACGAGACGCGCTTGCAGATCGTCTCGACGTTGCTGAATCTCTCCAACCAGGTGATTAAAAATGGTCAGGCAAGTCATTTTGATTACAAGCAGGGGCTGATATTTTACCTGATGCACACACAACATTAAGGTGCTAGGTGTCATGCTGCAGTCGTAATCACAGGTAACAACTCGCGCAGTTGCTCGAGCCAGTTGGGGCCGAAGAGACGGCGTGGGATGCGGACGATGCCCTGCTGAACACGAGCTTCGTTACGGAAACGACGGTAGAGGGCGATACGGTTGGGGATAACGGTGCGTTTCACGGTCAGTACAAACTCGTTGTCTTTGACCGCGATGGCCTCGATGCCCAGGGTTGCGGCCTCTACCTTCAGGCGCACCATTGCTAGGAGGTTTTGTACAGGTGGTGGTGGTGCGCCGAAGCGGTCGTTCATTTCTGCCACCATGGCTTCGATTTGGTCAAGACGGGTCAGATTGGCCAGACGTTGATAGAAGTTGACTTTGAGTGTACGGTCACCGATGTATTCGTCGGGCAGGTAAGCATCCAGTGGTAGATCAATAGAGACGCTCGGTGTTGTAATCTCAGCCTTCTGACCCTGCAACTCCTGGACTGCTTCGGCGAGTAGCTTACTGTAGAGGTCGAAGCCGACAGAATTCATGAAGCCTGATTGCTCTGCACCAAGAAGGTTGCCAGCTCCGCGGATCTCTAAATCTTTCATGGCGATGCGGAATCCTGCACCTAGCTCAGTTGCCTCGAAGATAGCACGCAAACGCTTCTCCTGAACGGGAGTCAGCTTCGCATCTTTGTTGTAGAAAAAATAGGAGTAGGCTTGCTGTGTGGCACGACCAACGCGTCCGCGCAGTTGGTAGAGTTGAGCCAGTCCAAATTGGGCGGCGTTATTGACGATGATGGTATTCGCGTTGGGAATATCCAGGCCGTTTTCAATGATCGTGGTTGAAACCAGCACGTCGTACTCTCCATTGGAGAAATCGATCATCACCCGTTCGAGTTGATCTTCGGGCATTTGTCCGTGTCCGACGACGATGCGTGCCTCTGGGATGAGACGTCGGAGTTTTTGTGCGATGACCTGAATGCCTTGCACACGGTTATGCACGAAAAAGATCTGGCCGCCACGGTCAATCTCTCGCAGGATGGCTTCACGAATCAAGCTTTCGTCATATTCGCGAATAGTGGTGCGGATAGGCAAGCGTTCTTGTGGGGGTGTCTCGATAGTGCTCATGTCACGCACATTGACCAGCGACATGTGCAGTGTGCGAGGGATAGGGGTAGCGGTCATCGTCAGCACGTCGATTTCGCTGCGCATCTGCTTCAAGCGCTCCTTATGCACGACCCCAAAGCGCTGTTCTTCGTCAATGACCAACAAGCCCAGGTTGAAGAAGACGACATCTTTCTGTAAAAGGCGATGCGTGCCGATGATGATATCCACTTTGCCAAAGGCCAGGTCCTCCAATACCTGCTTCTGCTCTTTTTCTGAGCGGAAGCGGCTCATTAGCTCAACCCGCACAGGGTAGGGTTTCAGACGTTCTTTGAAGGTGTTGAAGTGCTGAAGAGCAAGTACGGTGGTGGGTACGAGAACGGCTACCTGGCGACCATCGAGGACGGCCTTGAATGCGGCACGCAGGGCAACTTCAGTTTTACCATAGCCAACATCGCCACACACCAGGCGATCCATGGGGCGAGGCCGCTCCATATCGGCCTTGACCTCTTCGATGGCGCGGGCCTGGTCTGGTGTCTCTTCGTAGGGGAAGGCGTCTTCCAATTCATGCAGCCAGGGCTGCTCGGAGTCTGGCGGAAAGGCATGGCCGGGGATGGCTTCTCGGGCACTGTAGAGGCGGAGGAGGTTACGTGCGATGTCCTGTACGCTCTCTTTGACCCGGGATTTGGCACGTGTCCATTCCGTCGTGCCGAGCTTGCTGAGTGCAGGGACGGCGTCACCCATGCCGATGTAGCGCGTCACACGATCAAGCTGGTCGGTGGGAATGTACAACTTGTCGGTGCCTGCGTAGCGGATCAGGAGATATTCGCGCTCGACTCCGGTGGTGCTCAACCGGACAAGCCCTTCGAAGCGGCCAATGCCGTGTTCCTGATGGACGACGTAGTCGCCAGGATTGACCTCGGCCAGGAAGGAGGCAGGAGTGACGGGTTTGCGGCGCATGACGTTGCGTCGTCTCGACCAACCGAAGATCTCGGTGTCAGTAAAGACGTAGAGTGCCAGGGCTTGTGACTGCCAGCCCTCCATCAGTTGACCCTGGATAAGAGTGAGGGTTCCGGCTTCCGGCAGTTCGTTGATGTTTGTGCCGGGACTGGCGTGAATGGTCGCCTCGTGTAGAATAGCCTCATCGCTCAGAACCTCAGAAATTCTGCGCGCTTGTGCGGATACGATGACCACGCGCCCACGGCTGTCGAGGATTTTGCGGCAGTCCTGTGCAAAGGCACGCAGTCGGCCTCCATATGAATTGGCGCTGCCAAAGGCAGGCATGAGGTGTTCGGTTCCACCATGCTGGCGTGCATCGAACTCGGCTTCGGCGGCTGAGAGCATGCCTGCGAAACGGAGCTGGCGGCGTTGCTGGAGTTGCGGCTCTAACCGGTTCCAGCCGATATGTGCGTCACGCAGGTGGGTAGGGTTCTCGCGGTCACGTTCAAAGCGCTCTTTCATTTCCTGAGCCTGGGCATCGAGGTCTGCGATGTGGTTCTGGATGCTTTCAGGGTTGTCGAGGATGAGCAGTCCGCCGGGGGCGAGGTAGTCGAGCACGGTAGATGGAGTATGCAAGTAAGGCAGGTAGAAGGCAATGTCATCAAAAGAGCGACGCTGACGCAGCTCTTCCAGGTCACGCTTCCAACGTTCTTCTGCCTCGTGGTGCAACATTGAGCTATTGAGTTGTTCCAGCTCTTTGACGGCTTCGGGGCCGCGCAGGGGCAATGCTTCACGCGCAGGGCTAATGGTGCAGGAGGCGATTGGATTGAGTGAACGCTGGGTTTCCTGATCGAAGGTGCGCAGCGACTCAATCTCGTCACCGAAGAATTCAATACGAATGGGCCGTGGCAGTGTTGGCGGGAAGAGATCGACGATACCGCCACGGTGGCTGAACTGTCCCGGTTCTTCTACCTCGGCGACCGGCTCGTAGCCAAGGTTGTAGAGGTGTTCTAGCATGAGGGTGAGGTCAACCTCCTGTCCGGGTCGCAGGTCGTAGAGTGCAGAAGAGAGTTCTTGTGCTGGTATTACGGGTTGTGTCAGTACTCTTGCAGAGCAGACGACGATGGCGTCATGCTTGCGAGTTGCCAGGCAGATTAGTGCGTTCATACGCTGTTGGGTGGTGGTTGCATCGCTCATCAGTCGTTCATAGGGCAGGGCATCGCGGTCAGGTAGGAAGAGCACGGTGTGTGTGTGCTGCGCCAGGATTTTGAGTGTTTCTGTCATCTGCCTGGCCTGGGTTTCGTCAGCAACGACGATGAGGAGTGGCTGCTGAATTGCTGTGGCAAGTGCGGCAATGGCGAAAGGGCGTGCTGCTTCGGTGATGCCGGTAAGAGCTGGCAATCCCTCGCCATCGTGGAGTCTTTGTAATAAGCGGCGAAATTCAGGTCTTTGTGTTAAGAGTGCAAGTAGTCCGTGTATTGTCAAGTAATCCTCACGACGTTGGTATTGTGTATATCATAGCCTGGCACCCACAAGAGGTGCAACTACATGTAGGTGATCTCTGCGGTGATGTAATCTTCCTTTGCTAGTTTAGCATAGCGGTACAAGGCTGTCGATAGTCAAGATGAGGGTAGGGGTTAGAGCCGTAACCCACTAGCGTATCTGTTCATGTACTAAGGAATGTGCTGGCAGATTTCTCCTCTGCTATCGAGGCTTTGGTCAGAAAGCACAATGACTGCCTGCAAGCGTTGCATGAGAGATGATGTGCCAAATATCAATGAGAGTAGCACAATGTGTGCTACTCTAAAGAAGGAGGATACTCAAATGGTTGTGTTTAGGCGTTCTTTTCTTCTCACTGTAGGGTTTTTGATCGCGATGCTTGCCAGCAGTTGTGCCGGGTTTTCTCAGAGTGCTCCACCCAGTTCAGGGTCATCGAGTACACCTAAAGATCATTTCAATGCCCCTGGCAACATACTTATTTCGGACCAGTTCAACAACCGAGTTGTTGAGGTGGCCCCTGATGGGCATGTTGTGTGGACCTTTGGCTCGGGTAATCCGAAACTCTGCAACCCGGGTCCCGGCTCGACCATTGGACTCAACGACGCTGAACGCTTGAGCGGGGGCTTGACTCTGTTGGCGGGAACTGGCGTTCCTGCCGGTTCAGCGAGCTATCCCAAAGGCTGTAATGATAACCGGGTCATCGTTGTCAACCAGCAAGGCCAAATTGTATGGCAGTACGGCCAGGCCGGTGTGACAGGCTCTGGTCCCAATGAATTGAACGTGCCAGTGTTCGCGATCCAATTACCCAGCCGCAATATCATGGTCGTCGATCAAGGCAACAACCGTGTCATCGAAATCGATCGAAACACCAAGCAGATTGTTTGGTCGTATGGCCCGAAGTCTGGCCCCGGTGCGCTCAACAACCCCAACAGTGCCGAACTGCTGCCCAACGGACACATCCTGATAGGGGATGAGAACAACAATCGCGTCATCGAGATAACGCGTGATGGCACGATAGTGTGGGAGTACAACCAGGGGCTGAGTGGAGCAGCTTTTGCAAGTCGGTTATCCAATGGGGATACGTTGATAACCGATTCATCTCATAGCCGCATTCTGGAGGTGACGCCAAACAAGAAGGTGGTCTTTGAGTACTTCACCAATTCGGACCCGGGGACCAATTCTGCGCCTCTGCCAACCAATGCAGTGCAACTGGCGAACGGGGCGATCATACTTGCCGACCAGTTCAATAATCGTGTGCTGATTATTGATCCGAGGGTTGGTTTCGAGTATGGGATGCTCAACGTGACCGGCAATGGGCCAAATCAGCTTAATGGCCCCTATACGGCCTATGTGATTGGCGATTACACAGGGCAGACCCCACCTCCTGCAACTTTCTAACCGCTAATAGTTCAAGAGGAAGATGGGTGTCTCTCCAAACATAGGATGGCGCATTGAGCGTGATACGATTGAACTTCAGTGTATCGTATCACGCTCAATGCGCAGGTTGGATAGTGGCATGAGACCTTGCTAGAAAGAAAAAATCGCTAACACGCCTACAACTAACGCAAGCAACACTACTCCCACGTTGGCACCGACGACAGTTCAACCAACACCGACACCAACGAAAGTTCAACCGACACCAACACCGACGACAGTTCAACCCAGACCGACACCTGCTCGAGGCTCTACGCAGGTCGTGATGATCATTACCAATAGCGATGGGAGTTATAGCTTTAGTCCCGCGAAGCTGACAATCAAAATTGGCACGACTTTGATCTGGAAGGATGTGTCGTCAGCCCCCCATACCGTAACCAGTGACGACGGGACGACGTTTGATAGTGGGACCGTTTCCGTCGGTAGCAGCTTTCGTTTCACGTTTAAGACCGCCGGCTCATTTTCCTATCATTGCAACATTCACCCCTATATGAGAGCTACGGTTGTGGTGGTGTAAGTCTGGCGAAGTTGAAATGAGTAGAACTGGGGCTCTCCCCTTGACGGCACGCATATAATTACCAGAGGGCTTCCGTAACGCAGAAGGAAGACCTCCCGATGCATGCCGGACATGCATCTGTGATCTATAGAAACCTCTTCGGAGGGGAAAGGAGCGCAACATGGCCGAGAGTGTCTACAAAGTAATTGAGTTGGTCGGCACCAGCACTGAGTCGTGGGAGAAGGCGGCAGCCGCAGCCGTCGAGCGAGCAGCGCAAAGCTTGCGTGACCTGCGCATTGCCGAAGTTGTGGAGTTGGACATGCAGATTGAGAGTGGGAAAGTGCTCGCTTACCGTGCTAAGGTGAAAGTCTCCTTTAAGTATGAAGGTGGCAGCTAAAACGCTGGTTTACCCACCCAACACCGTCTACCAGGCCCTGAGAGCATTGGGTAAATGGCAGCTGGTAGACATCACTCCTGACAGCTGCTGACTGCCTGGCGGCACATATTTTCGTATCTTTCGTACCCTTGGTGAGCACTACCACATTTTTTCGTTGCCCCTGCAAGTGAGATGGGGTAGTGCCCACAAGGAGCACAAGAACAACTACCCTTTCCTCTGCTTTCGTTGTTTCCTTTTACCTACTTGATAGATACCGGGGATAACTATCCTGCGGACAGGAAGGCAATAGCAGCAATACCCAGTGCCAGACCGGTGAGTTGGTAGGGGTTTGCCTTTTCCTTGTAGATGAGTAAGCCGATCAAGACTGCTCCAATGGCGGAGAGAACCGCAAAAAGTACTGCTCCTTTCCCCAGCTCGGCACCTGTGCGCAGGCTAATGAGCCAGGCTGTGTTGGCTGCGATGAAGCCAAGGATGGCAAGGATGGCGAAAACTAGCTCGCCACTGAGGGCAAATTGCTTTGCCAGGATGTCGGCGATCAATTCGAACACGACAAGCAACAGGAGAAAGTAGAGCCATTTGGGGAGTAGCATGAGGTGATCCTTTCTTGAGTGAATAGGTCTGTCGAGTTTTTTGTTTGCCCTGGCGTCTGTACTAAGCAAAGATGGAGAGCCGCTTCTTGTAGCATTGCTGCCTGCAGTTATTGTAAGATCAAATTAGAGATGTAGAAGTATAGGAGCTAATTGTATGAGACTACAAGACCCCAGACCAAACAAGTGGGAGCTTTTTCGCATCTGGGCAAGCATTGGGCTACAATCCTTTGGAGGCGGGGCATCGACGACATTCTTGATACAGCGCGCGTTTATAGAAAAGCATAGATGGCTGTCAATAGAAGAGTTTTTGCATCTTTGGAATTTATGTATACTGACTCCTGGTATCAATTTAGTGGCACTAACAATTCTGATAGGAAGGAAACTGGGTGGAACCTGGGGCATCGTCGTCTCGCTCGCTGGTATGCTCTTGCCGAGTGCAATTATCACCTGTCTATTAGCAGCTATCTTTAAGCAAATAGAATATATAGAAGCAGTCCAGGCAGTTCTACGAGGTGTGATACCGGCGACGGGTGGCATTATGCTGCTCGTCGGCCTTAATTATGCGCTACCCCTCATCCGTAGAGGCTATAAAGAAGGGATTCTCTATTTATTGATGAGTAGCGTTATCATCATTGCCTGCGCACTTGTCGTCATTCTCCTGAAGCTGTCAGTGATCGTTGTAGTTCTCAGTGCTGCTTTCCTTGGTGCGCTCTTCTTTTCACCAAGGCAGGATTCTCCTCTTCATGAAGAAGAGCGAAGGAAACAGCAATGATCAATCCATTCATCTACTTTCTCCTTTTCCTGAAAGCCTCGCTCTTCTCAACCGGGGGCTTTAGCAATTTACCCAGTCTACACCAGGATATGATAGCTAACGGATGGGCCAAAGACTCCGACTTCGGCCAATCTGTTGCCATCGGGCAGATCAGCCCTGGCCCTAATGGATTATGGGTAATTAGCCTGGGTTATCTAACCTATGGCTATCTTGGAGCATTCCTCGCATTGATTGCTTTGACAATCCCGCCGCTCCTTGTGCTTGTCATTTCTGCAGGTTACGCACGCATCGAACATCGAGCATGGGTGCAGGGTGCTATGCATGGTGTTTCACTCGCCGTGGTCGGCCTCCTGCTCACCGTCGTCTGGACTATTCTGCGCCAACCTGGAGTTGACTGGAAAGGATTGTTGATAGCTGCAGGTGCCTTCGGGCTAGCTTTGAGTCGTAAGGTAAATATTCTGATTATTTTAGGTCTGGCTGGTCTCGTGGGGTATCTATTGTATCGATGAGAGTTCCTTGCTGTGAGTCGGTGTCGTACGCTCCGGATGCCGCATATTCTCTATATCCTTCCTTGCATGCTCAAAACTATCGCCAACGCCGCGACGCCGTTATTCAGGGTGTGCAGTAATATGCCAGGCCACAGCGAATTCGTGCGCCAGCGCAGAAAAGCTAGCGCCAGCCCGATAATTAACAGCACTGCAAATGAGCCAGGATCGCCGTGAGCCACGGCGAATATCAGCGCACTTAGCACAATCGCCCAACCAACAGGCATGCCACGTAACAAGCCGGCAAAAACAAACCCGCGAAAAAACACCTCCTCACAAAAAGGAGCTACAAAGACGGCAACAAACAGCGTCGCATAGGTAGTGAGTGGTGCATACTTACTGTAGGTGAGAATGACCTGGTCGTTGGTTTGCAGTGGCAAGTGGAAGGTTTGAATCAGGTACCCGTAGAGAACATTCGTGCCCAGAATGGCGAATAAAAACACCAGAACCCAGGTAAATGCTACACCTGATTGGAAACGACGGAATCCCAACGCCTGCAACGCTAGCCGCGTATGCGCAGAAATCGAGCGAAATGCGCGGTTAGCGAAGTAGAACGGCGCGATGAGAAACGCTCCTTCAACGAGAGAAGATACAATGAACGTGAAAAGTGCAGCCGTAATATCCGCTTGCGGCGAAAGCGGAGTATGGCGAACGGGCCGAGCACTTATGCTATTGAGGACTACTGTAAGTAAGACCCAGGGTACAATTGTTAGGAAGATACCGAGGAAGGTTTGCTGAATTGTCCAGGGGGCTTCCTCGGGCTGCTTTTCGATCAATTAACCCTCCAACTGGTCACTGCTGTAGATCACCAAACTCCTCGACATCAAACTCCTCATCTTCGTCATCGTCAAGCTCAATCAGAGAATAATCAGCACCATATGCAAAGTCTAAGCGATCCCCTTCCTTGAAGTATCTATAGACTGCCGACACCTCACGTTCGCCCTCGACTTCCGTCTCATCTGTCGCCTCAGTGTAATCGAGCAAGACATTAACTACAAACACCCGATCAGGGTTTACGCCAGAGGTTTCTGTTGCCCACTCGAGCGGATCGACCTCTACGATTTCTGTCACTTCGGCCGTAGTACCTACAGGTTCCTCATTCAATGCCCAGTCAATTGCTAATCTGGCAAGTTCGTCCGTGATTTCTTCTTCTGTCATAACACTCCCTTTGAACTATGTATTTTGGAGATGTCAACTATTCCTGGGAATAGCCCTCCGGACTATCCGTCTGCACATAAACTGTACACTACATGTTTTTCTCCGTCGTGACTCAGTTGCGGTTATTATACATAAGCGTATTCTTTGTTGCAATACAACTTTGCAAACGCGTTGCCACTACGGAAAGAGAAGAAGAGCAATGACAGTATTGGATCCATTGTATCACCTCGCCCACACCACTTCACCACTCTCCAAAAAACCACATTGAAAGCGAGGTGTGGTATACTATCTGCAACATAACAACGAACGTTCCCACTGCCGCCATGCAGTTCAGAAAGGCGAAATAATTGGCAGATACACTAAAGACAAACCCATCTGAGAGCCCAAATTGGCGCAAGCATAAAAATGCTTGCCCATTCTATCGTGAGCGCTGGTTTCCCAACAACGACCCGGCGGCAGGCGAGCCAATGTACCAGGTCTTTTGCATGAAAGGCACGCCTCCTCTTACGCTAGAGGAGCAAGAACGCTGCTTGCATAGCAAAACATGCTGCTGGCGTCTTGCACAAAAACGGCAAACAACAACTGAGCAGTCATCCACGGAAAAGACAACTTCTAATGTTTCCTAGTCCCTCTGGTCAATTCAGCCCTCTCCACACCACTCATTAAGGAATACCACAGATTCTTTCGATGTTATTACTCACGTGATGGCACGGGTCAGCATTCTATGTTCTTCTAGTGGAGTTCAATGCTGAAAGTGTCACGATTGACTGCATTAGTTGCTATAGCCGCGAACTTGAATACCACACCATTGAGCTACAAAAGGAGAAATAACATGCGAGCTGATATCGTCCCTGGTGCACGCTTCCCTGACTACGAACTCACCGACCACACCAGAACGAGGCGTCGCCTGAGCGAACTACAGGGAATCGACCCTATGATTCTCGTCCTCTCGCGTGGACACTATTGCCCTAAAGACCACCAACAACACCTCGCACTCGCCGCCTTCTACCCCAAGATTGCCGTCGCCTACACCAAGATCGTGACGATCTCAACGGACAACATCCTCGAAACAAACGAATTCCGCGACGCAGTCGGAGCGCAATGGACATTCCTCTCAGATTCTGGACGCAAAGTACAGCTAGATCTCGACATTCAGGAGTACACCGATCCGTACCACAACCCTATGATTCCGCACACATTCGTGCTTGAGCCAGGCCTGGTCATCTACAAAATCTACAACGGCTATTGGTTCTGGGGCAGACCTTCACCCGAGGAGCTGTGGCAAGACCTGCGTGAAGTTACGCGCAAGATCCGGCCAGATTGGGATCTTTCCGCACCAGGGATACATGAGAGCTGGGAAGGCGATAAAAAATTGCACTATCCCTACAAGGGAAGCTGATCATCTCTCAGCTTGACACAGCTTGCTGAGGAAAACAAAAACATGACCAGAACAATGATCGCGGCGATGTTTTATGGCCCAATGGATGTTCGCCTGGAACAACGTCCCGTTCCCCAGCCAGGACCGGGCGAGATTCTGCTACAGGTCGCAGCTGCCACCACTTGCGGTACAGATGTCAAAACGTATCGTCGCGGCCATCCTTTGCTCTTTCGCCAAACCCCGGCAGGCTTTGGACATGAAGTCGCCGGATTGGTGGCGGGTATCGGTGCCGGTGTCACACAGTGTCGCGAAGGCGACGCCGTTGTGGTCGCCAATTCCGCCCCCTGTCAACAGTGTTTTTATTGCCGCCATGGTAGATTGAGTTTATGTGAAGACCTGCACTTCCTTAACGGAGCCTACGCGGAATATTTGTTGGTACCAGAACGGATCGTACGCCAGAACCTTTATCAGCTCTCCCCAAGCACGTCATTTGCTGCAGCAGCCTTGACCGAGCCTTTGGCCTGCGCGATTCATGGTATAGACGCCAGCGAGATTATGTCAGGTAACACGGTTGTGATTCTAGGCTCCGGTCCCCTGGGACTATTGCTCGTTGCAGCCGCTAAGCTACGTGGCGCTCGTGTGATCGTCACAGGGCACGGAGCAGAACGCCTTACGCTCGCCCATCACTTCGGCGCAGATGTTGTCATAGATGTCTCTACCCTCTCCTCCCAAGAACAAAATATAACTATAAGAAGCTTGATACCTGCTCAACGGGGGGCAGATGTCGTCATCGAGGCTGTCGGAACCCCAGAGACCTGGACCCTAGCTACTACTCTTGCCCGCCCAGGTGGCCTCGTCAACTTTTTTGGCGGCTGCCCTGCGGGTACTCAAGTGAGCCTGGATACTCACCCCCTTCACTATAGCGAACTCACTCTCAAAGGGGTCTTTCACCACACGCCCAGCTATTTTGCGCAGGCACTGGAGCTCATAACGGAACACCATATCGATGTTGAGGCGCTGATCACTGCTTATATGCCGCTCGAATCAACACTCACTGCACTGGAGCTCTTACTGCATAAACAAGGTGTCAAGTACGCGCTCATTCCCCCTGCTTTTCAGCAGTCTTAGGCGCTATCAGCAGTCCCTGGGTAATCATCTGCGTATAGATATCGATCACCTGCTGCACACTTAGTCGCCCATTGGGCCGGAACCATGTAGCCACTTCGGTACACATAGCTATGATAGCGTACGAGGATACCTTCACATCGCTCTGGCGGAAGACACCTCGCTCCATACCATCGCGCAGCAACTCCTGCAATAAGGACTCATAACGATCACGTAAAGAAATAATGTGCGTGCGGTTCTCCCCTTCAAGGGCACGAATCTCTGTGTCGATGATAAAAAATTCAGCTTTATAGCTCGTATGAAGTCGAATATGGTTTGCGATGGCTGCACGCAGACATCGTTGCGGATCGTCATGCTCGCGTAAAATGCGCTCCAGGTTTGCATTCAGGCGCTGCATGTGGGTTTCCATGATTTCGATGAGCAGAGCTTGCTTACTAGCATAATGATAGTAGATACTTGCAGCCTGGATGCCTGCGATACGGGCGATATCGCGCAAGGGGGCCGCATGGTACCCATACTCTGCGAATAACTGTACTGCCGAGTGCAAAATCTTCTCCCGCGCCGAACGGTTTTCAGGTTGCATCTCTTCTCCCATTCCCCTTTTCTCTCGATTTCCCTCATTGTAGCAGATTATTATCTTGGTGGGGGCAAGCCCCACCACCGCATCTTACACAACCTCTCCCCAACGAGTACAGAAATGTAGTGGTGGGGCTTGCCCCCACCAGGTTCCCATACTATGCCGTGCGGGTCTTGCGTTGCCGCTCGGCCTTGACAACCGTTGTACCAATGGCGCGTCCAATGACGACCGGCGGGTCCAACACGTCGGCAGCCGATTCTCCAATATCGGGTCGCACGGTAATAACCTTACGAGCCTCAAATTCTATACGCCGCGAGGTACGCCCGGTTTTGGTAATATGTCCAGTCACCTCTACATAATCTCCTGAGTACAATGGCGCCAGGAACTCCACGTTTTCATAACCAGCGAGTAGACCTTCATCACCATCGCAGCGAATGGCAAGTTCCGTTGCCACATCACCAAAAAGCGACAGCATATGCGCCCCATTGACCAACTGGCCTCCATAGTGAGCATCGTTAGCGCTCAGACGCACACGGATCATCGCCGTAAGTTCTTTGCTATCGGACATAGTAATTCCTCTCTTCGTTGGCAATCTTCACGACTTTGCGATCTTGGAGTTGGCCGCGACCAATGTCAGCATCTCGTACGCGACATTTGCTGCAAGCAGGGCAGTGACCTGTGACGGGTCATACGCAGGCAACACTTCAACGATATCGAACGCCACAAAATTTGCCCTTTGCAACCCACGTAGCAGTTGCAG
>WNFH01000274.1_pt1 | contig 31730 bp, 30 predicted proteins | sample 5400411 | NCBI WGS metagenome assembly WNFH01 (sample SAMN13153347, study PRJNA577476) | soil metagenome | isolation source: 200 cm saprolite under Douglas fir tree site 2 hole 3 | place: USA:California | collected 2015-04-18 | reverse complement strand
CGAAGCTGGTCGAAAAATCGCGTTTCAAAATGTTTTGACCGTTGCTGACGAGAAGCGGTGAGCGGAAGTCAGCGACCTTCACGACTTCCATCACGGTATTTAGATCAAGGCCGGCCTTTTGCGCGAGAACCAGGCCTTCCGCGAGCGCTTCCAATTCCAACGCCACGATCAGGTTTCCCACCAGCTTCATGGACGTGGCATTTCCGTTTTTGCCAAAGTAGTGAACGGTTTGCCCCAACTTCGCTAAGACTGGTTTTACTTTTTCAAAGATTGCCTTGTTGCTCGCGGCCATAATCCAAAGCTTGGCATCGGCGGATTCTTGTTTGCTGCCAAAGACTGGTGCATCGAGAAACTCGACGCCGCGCTTTGTGTAAGCTTCCTGTTCTCGCAAACTCGTCGCGGGAAGAACCGTGCTCATGTCCATCGCGATCTGGCCTTCTTTGATTCCACTTAGAATTCCTTTCGCGCCAAAGACAACTTCCTCGACGGCCTGGTCATTGCTCAAGCTGCACATGACAAGCTCGGCGTTGCGGACGGCGTCCGCTGGAGTATCGGCTACGCGCGCGCCTTTCCTGGCGAACGGTTCACATTTTTCAACGCTCCGATTCCAGACGATAAGTTTGTAGCCGGCTTTAAGAAGATTCGATACCATGCCGCTGCCCATGGTGCCGAGACCGAGATAGGAAATTGTTTTTATCATGGTTGAGCTTTCGGTTCCTTTTCATTGTCGCCCGTCGCAAACTCGTAGATGGCCGAAAAATCCTCGGTTCCACGTCCGCCGCGCATCGCCAGGCGATAGACTTCCTTGGTTACGTTCGTTACAGGCATGGCCACGCCAGATTCGTACGCACTCACTGACGCAAGATGCAGATCCTTTTGCATCCAGCGCAACGGAAACTCAGGTTCGTAGTTCGCGCTTTCGATTTTCTCCCGCTTCCCCGCGAGAAATGGCGCGACCGCAGGCATACCGAGCAATGAATCGAACAAAACTTCACGCGAGATTCCGAGGCCTTCGCCTAATGCCAGGCCTTCGGCGAACGCCGCCATCGCGTTACCCATTAATAGATTGACCACCATTTTCAGCGAAGTCCCCATCCCGTGACCGCCTACATGAACAATCTTGTTTCCCATACAGAGCAACAGCGAGCGAATCGTTTCTAAATCCGCATCTTCGCCGCCAACCCAGAAAACAAGTTTTCCCTCCTCAGCGACTGCTGCGGACCCGGTCACGGGCGCATCGACGAAATGAATCTGCCGCGCCACTGTTGCGGCGGCCATCTTCTTCGAGAACGATGGGTTAACCGAACTACAATCGACCCAAAGCGCATTTGGCCGAAGATAATTCAGAAAACCGTTCGCACGTAAAGCCACCTCTTCGACTGCGTCGGGGTTAGCCAGCATCGTAAATAGGATATCCACTTGATCGGCAACTTTTGCCGGGGAATCAGAAAATGTTCCGCATGGACCAACCAACAGCTCTGCTTTAGCGCGCGTGCGATTGAACACGACTAGTGAATGACCATGCTTCTGCAGGTTCGCCGCCATCCGGCTGCCCATTATGCCGAGACCGATAAAACCAATTTTCATTTTCGTTTCCTTTTCATGCTGTAGTTATCAACTCCGGTTCGCTGACGTCATTTGTTTTTAATTTCCGCGGTCTCTTTGTCGCCGAAGGCTTAATGAACAACCGATTCGTCGGTCGAGGACGGTTGCCCTTCCACGTGGCCACGGGTCGCGTAATCAGTGTAAAATGCATCTTATTTCTCTTCCTTATTCGCCAAGCCTGGATCAATCAGCGTCAAATCCGTGTCCGGATCAAAGCGCTTCTGCATTGTTACTGGATCGACAGTGACCATTACTTCCAGCGTCGGGGATACATATGCAGCGAGAACATGACCTCCGCGTATTGTTCCGTCTGAATCCCCCACCAGCATGTGAGTGTGGACGACGGGCTTTCCTTGATACAGCGCGATGTCGCCGCTCATTCCAATCACTTCGTGCTGACCGGTGATCGGAATTTTCTTGTACATTTTGCGCTGAGGATCAAACCATCCCAGCGTTGCTCCATTCACCGCGCCAATCGCGGTGAAATGGGCGCTGGTAATCTGATACTTTTGCGCAAACTCCAACAATCCGGAAAATGCCTCGTCTCCCTGGTAAAAGATAACCGCATATTGTTTCGTCGGTGCTCCTTCGTTCAGCAATTGAACCTTCATTCTGGGAGCTTTGCCTTTCGGACCAGCATCCGGCGGCGCTACGTATTCCGTGTCCTGCGAATGCCCCGTCGCAATGGCCATTCCACTCAATAACAGTGCGTAACTGAATCGCTTTACTTTGATCATAGAGTTCTTCTTCTTCTTTGTTAGATTCCGAGTTGCGAAAACGCGCTTCCGTTCATCGCATGTCGTCAAGCGGTCCGAAGCCGTAGAATTCGCGGACTTTGATCGGGTTCCCACGAACCAAATCCGTGTCCACGATTGGTCCGACTAGCAGCACCTCAATCCCTTACCGATTGAAGCGACATCAACTCTTTGCGTGTCCTCAGAGCTGATTACTGGCTTCAGCTGAGAAAGGATCGCGTTCTTGCTCGTGGTTCCAAAAATCCCGATCCGCACTTCGCCGTCGGCTGAAATACAAAATCGTCGGAAGACATCGAATCCCGTACCACAATCCGAGATTCGGGCTGCGATCGAGATGGACGCGGGCGACCTTCAGAAGATCGACAAACTCATCGGCAATTTCCTCGAGCGCTCCGTCCATCATCATAGAAGGAAGGCTCCATCCGGTGGCAAACTCGACCAGCACGGGCTGACTGGATTTCAGAACTTCGTTCTCGAAGTTCGATTCATTGATTTCAATTGTCGGTTTCATGCTCATCGCGCTTGTTTAGGTCTTCAGAAGACGTCTGCGTGGTCGAGGAAGGATAGTGGTTGCACCCTCACCCCATTCGACCGCTGGGTAAGACCGAGCAGTTCGGCCAGGCGTAACTCGTAGGAGTCGCAGGTGGGGCAGTCACCGTTGGGCTGAACCCATTCCGGATGTTGAACGCGCAAGTCTTCGTGGATCTGCCGTTGAAGTTCGGAGTAAGAATGAATTTCGGTAGGCATGGCAATTTCCTCAGTAAAGGTTCAAGTCACAAGGCAGTTCACTTTCACTAGCCAAGCTATCGTTGACAGTCGGGTTGCCGCGATTGCGCGTGCGCGGGATTTTTGATTGCTACTCCGGAGGTGATGCACGATCCCTCGTTTGGGGGAGAGTTCATCCTCAAGCACGAGGCCTCGGATCAATAGCGTTGTCGAAATCGCGTCCCCCATTGGTAGTTAAGACCGGTCTGGACTTATTCTGGTTACAAATCGACCGCGCAGTCAGGCATCTTCGGATTGGCGGGTCGGTCCCTCAATTAGTCGTTTGAAGTTATGCAAATACTTATCGACGCGATTTGAAACTGCGCCGCCGAAACTCGAAGTCAGTCTCAAGGTCACGCATGTGCCCTGATCGGAAAGCGGCGTGAAAGAAACGACGCCCGCCGCGAAATGATCAGGAGCGCGGTGATCAGCCAGAGTTCGCCACGCCAATCTGCGTTCCGGAACGCGCAGGATCATCTCAAGCGTGGTGTCATATTGTTTGCCGTTGAATCCGAGCGAGGCAACAAAATGGTTCGCGTCCAATCTTCGGACGCGTTTGATCGCGGTGATGAATTTTGGATAATCCTCAAACGCGAGCCAGCGTTTATAGACCGCAGCGACTGGTGCGTTGATTACGATTGATCCCTCCGCGGCATCCATCGTCCGCGGGTTGTCGCCCTTGTTTCGCATCGGTTCGTTAGGCGTAAAAGCGCGCGTATTCATTTTTTGAAAACGTGCGGCTCCTGCCGTTCGTGAAATTGAAGATCGACATGTTAAAAACGAGCATGGGGTCGTGCCTGTGCGCGCGTCGGCGAAAAAGGTCGCGCACTCTGCTCCTGAAATTGTTTTCACGTGGTTTGGCTTTCATTGTTTACCCGAAAATTCTAGACGCAGTTCCATTCCCGGCTACGAAACACTAGCGGGGTTTTTCAGTGCCTCTTTCGAGGGAGGACGTAAGTCTGGCGGAGAGGGCAGGCCCCTGTTAGAGTATTCGGTTGATTTAAGTCAGACGCGGCAAAACAACGACAGCCTGTCATGAAATCCAGCTCGAGAGCGATCGGCCAACGGTTTCTCGGCCTTAGAGCAGTCTGGGAACCTTTGTTAAATCTTTAACCAAGAAAAGAAAACCCCTATGAATCCTACCCAAGACAAAACTGAATCTCGCGAAAAGGAAAATCAACCGATGCGGCTTGCCAATGCGACGCTCGGCCAACATCGCCATGTCTGCGCGTTCTTTCACGGCGCGGAGGAGGAGTATCGTGTGCTGCTTCCGTTCGTTAAGGAAGGGCTCGCGCGCGGCGAGAAGGCGTTTCACATTGTCGATCCGAAGCTGCGCGACGAGCACTTGGAGCGACTTTCCTCAGGCGGCGTCGACGTCCCTTCGGTCGAGAAGAATGGACAATTCGAGCTGCACCATTGGCACGAAGTTTATTTGCGCGACGGTCATTTCGACAGGGACCGAATGCTTGCCTGCATGCAGGACGTACTGGAGCAGAGCCAGCGCGACGGCTTCCCCCTCGCCCGCGTCATGGGCCACGCCGAATGGGCTTCAGGTGACTGGCCTGGGGTAGACGATTTCCTCGAATACGAGTGCCGGCTGAACGACATCATACCGAAGTATAAGGATGCCGTAATCTGTCTTTATAATCTGACGAAGTGTGGCGGCAACCTTATCATCGACGTAATGCGAACTCACCCGATGATTCTCATCGGAGGCATCGTCCAGGAGAACCCGTTCTTTGTACCGCCGGATGAGTTTTTGCGGGAATTGCGCGAACGCCGTGCGCCCGAGGGTAAGGCAGTGGCCTGAAGTTAAATGTCGAAGTCAGATCTTGGTTTGCGACGACTTGCGCCGCCCGTTTGGCGGTACGGTCTATCCATTTTATCAGTCGCGATTTCCACGGCCGCTACGACGCCGCTCGAAAGCTTTGGCGTCAGAACCTCGCTCTTTTTTCCGGCTATCTTGCTGAGCACATGGTTTGGCGGCACGGGACCTGGCCTGCTTGCGGTCTTGCTGTCGATTTTGTCAATCAACTTCTTCTTCACCGAACCGTTTTTCGCATTTGAATTTAGCGCACGGGATATTCCGACCACGATCGCATTTCTTTTTTCGGCGCTGGTTATTAGTTCATGGAGCACTGCCCGCAAACGCTCAGAGACTCGCCTGCGCGAAAGCGAATCAGAGCTTCGGAAAGCGCGAAATCAGCTGGAAGCTAAAGTCGAAGAACGAACCGCCAAGCTGTTGCGTTCGAACGAAGAGTTGCAGGAGGAGATCGCTGAACGCAAAAGCGCGGAGGAGAAGCTTCGGCACAGCGAAGCGTTTTTAACCGAGGGCCAGAGAATCAGCCACACTGGAAGCTGGAGCTGGAATGTTTCCAACGGAAAGGTCACCTGGTCCGAGGAGCATTTCCGGATTTTTGGGTTCGATCCTGAGACGACCGAGCCATCGTTCCAGTTATTCCTGGAAACGCTTCATCCGGAAGATCGATCATTTATTGAGCGAAGTCTCGATCAAGCAATTAAGGAAAAAAGGGGATTTAACATCGAATTTCGAATCGCGCTTGCGGACGGATCTATCAAGCATGTCCAAGGGGTGGGACGATCCGTCCTCGGGGAGTCTGGCGATGTCGATGGTTATGTTGGCACCACCGTAGACATCACAGAGCGCAAGCGAGGAGAGACGTTGTTCACCGGTGAAAAGCATCTTCTCGAGATGATCGCCACTGGCGTTCCGCTCAGCGAGATCCTGAACGTCGTGTGTCTGATTATCGAGGAGTACCGTCCCCGCACGCTTGCTTCGATTTTGCTGCTTCGTTCCGATGGTCTTCATCTGGAGTCCATCGCGGGGCCGAGTCTTCCCAAAGGATGGAGGCGGGAGATGGAAAAGCTGCCTATCGGACCGTGTGCCGGCTCTTGCGGGACAGCGGCCTATCGCGGATCAGCGGTGATAGTCTCCGACATTGCTACTGATCCGCTTTGGGACGTGCCGGAGCATCGCGCTGCCGCATTAAGCCACGGACTGCGAGCTTCCTGGTCCAATCCCATATTGTCGTCTAAAGGAAAAGTCCTGGGAACTTTTTGCATTTATGAGCGCGAAACGCGAAGTCCGAACCCGCACGACCTCGAGCTTATCGAGAAGGCGACCTACCTCGCACGAGTTGCGATTGAACGCGATCGGGCAGAAGCGGATTTGCGGACAAGCGAGCAAAAATATAGGGATCTGATCGATGCTTCGCCCGACGCCATCTGCGTTCTCGATGCGGATAGCAAATGTGTGTTGGTGAACCCGGCAGGCGTCGAACTGGCAGGTCGTCCGGAAGAGGAACTGGTCGGTTCTTCAATTACCGACACCTACGTTCCGGAAGAGCTCCATCTGTTTCGGGACCGGATCGACAAATTGAAAGCGGAAGGATCTTTCAGGTTCGAGCGAAAATTCCTGCGAAAAAATGGCGAGGTGATTCCGGTTGAGATTTCTCTGTCAGCGCTGCGCGGCCAACATTACCAGGCGATTATCAGGGACATTAGCCAGCGTAAGCGGCGCGAAGCGCTCCTGGCCGGGGAGAATCGAGTTCTTGAGATGGTGGCCAAAGGCGATTCGCTTTCCGATATCCTCGATAACCTATGTCTGCTGGTGGAAGAGCAATCTTCCGGTGTCCTGGCCTCGATCTTGTTAATGGATCCGAATGGAAAACAGTTGCGGCATGGCGCAGCCCCACATCTTCCGAAAACTTACACCGAAGCGATCGACGGAGCTTTCATTGGGCCTGCGGTCGGTTCATGTGGAACGGCCGCCTACCGCGCCGAACAGGTAATCGTCTCCGATATCGCAACCGATCCATTGTGGACTGACTTTCGCGATCTGGTTTCAGCGCATTCGCTTCGCGCCTGTTGGTCCACCCCGATTTTTTCCTCCGAAGGCAAAGTGATCGGCACGTTTGCCATGTACTATCGCGAGCCACGCACCCCGACCGCGCGTGAGCAGGAAACGATTAAACACATTACTCATCTCGCGGGCGTTGCCATTCAACGTAAGCTGGCGGAAACGGCCCGGCGCGAGAGCGAAGCGTATCTGGCGGAAGCGCAGCGACTCAGTCATACGGGGAGTTGGGCGTGGGCGCCCGCTACGGGCGAGATCCGGTACTGGTCGGAGGAAACCTACCGCGTGCTTGGCTTCGATCCGGACGCCGGGCCGCCGCGATTCGAAAAATTCTTTGGGCGACTTCACCCTGAGGACCAGGACAGAGTCAGGGAACTGTTCGGAAAAGCGATTGCCGAGAGAGCGGACTTCGAAACAGACTATCGAATTGTTCACCCGAACGGCGACGTCAAGGACATCCACGCGGTGGGACATCCGGTTAGCGATGAGGCCGGTCGTTTGGTCGAGTTCGTCGGCACCGTTATCGATGTTACTGAAAGCAAACGGGCCGAGGAGGCGTTGCGCGGTTCCGAGCAAGTCGCCCGCGGTCAAGTTGAGGCGCTGGCACAGAGTTTGGACGTTTTGGCGACTGCGCCAGAGCCGGAAAAATTTATTGGCCAAATGCTGGGTACGATTGGCCGCCTGTTGAACGCGCAGAGCGTGAGCTTGTGGTTATTCGATGAAGCGGCTGACTCACTGGTTTTCCGTTCAATGTCGGACGGCGGAAAATTGGTCGCACCTGACCCGGAGCATCCATTCACGAAGGACCCGTTATTCTGGAAAGAGAACGCGGTAGTTCAGGAACTGCTTTTCACGGCAGGTCCGGTGGTCTGCGAAAACCTGGAGACGGATCCGCGCGTCAGGGGCGAGTGGGGCGATTATTTGAAGCAAAAGGGAACAAAAAGGTTTCTGGCGGTTCCGATTTTAGTGGCTGGACACGTGCGGGGGTTTGTTGGAATCCGTCATGCCGACCGCGCGTCTTATCGGCCGGAAGAGATTGAATTAACCCAGGCACTCGCCCATCAAGTCATGCTCGCGCTTCAGCTCAACGAGTTCGCCGAGCAAGGCCAGCGGGCGGCGGTCTTCGAAGAGCGCAACCGAATGGCGCGGGACATTCACGACACGCTGGCGCAGGGTTTCACTGGAGTGATTGTGCAATTAGAAGCAGCCGAGGATGCAATCTCGTGCGGTTCCCGTAAGGAGGCGGACGCTCATCTCCATCGCGCCGGCGAATTGGCCCGGCGGAGTTTGAGCGAAGCGCGCCGCTCCGTGCACGCGTTGCGTCCGCAAGCCTTACAAGAACATAATTTTTGGGACGCGCTCAAAGGATCTATTAAGAACACCACCGCCGGGACGGCGCTTCACACAACGTTTGAAGCGCAAGGTAAACTGCCGGAGCTTCCTCAGCCCTGGCAGGAGAACCTTCTGCATATCGGACAGGAAGCTTTGACCAATGCACTCAAGTACGCTCACGCTCGCAACTTCAAAACGCGAGTAACCTACAAGGCGAAAGAACTTCGCTTGGAACTCCGCGACGATGGCGACGGATTCAAAGTCAAAGAGCGACATGATGGTGTGGGTCTTAGTGGAATGCGCGAGCGGGTCGAACAAATGGGCGGCGAATTGGAAATCACAAGCTCACGCGGCAAGGGCACGAAGATCACCGTGCTTCTGCCCTGTAATGGAGAATCGGTCTCATGAAATCCAAAAAGAAAATGGCGGCGAGGTCTAAGAAGTCTGCAAAGAAACCAAAGTCTACTCCGAAGAAAGTGCCGAAGGTTGGAGATACAAAAGGGTCTCGGATAACTGTTCTCATCGCCGACGATCACAGCGTTGTCCGCGAAGGCCTGGTCTCACTCATCACCCGGAAAACAGACATGACCGTCATCGGTGAGGCGGGGAATGGACGGGAAGCCGTCGATCTTTGGAAGCGACATCATCCCGACGTGACCCTGCTCGATCTACGTATGCCGGAGCTGGACGGTGTTGGCGCGCTTAAAGAAATTCGTTCCAACGACGAGAAGGCGCGAATCATTGTCCTAACGACGTTTGACGGCGACGAAGATATCTACCGCGCCATTCAAGCCGGCGCCAAAGGTTACCTGCTCAAGGATGCGCCGCGCGAAGCTTTGATGGATTGTATCCGCCGAGTCCACGCGGGCGAAACCTGCGTGCCGGTCCATCTCGCGGCCAAGCTCGCGCAACGCGTGAGCGGCGAAACGTTGAGCGAACGCGAAATCGACGTGCTCAAGCTAATGGCCCTGGGCAAAAGCAACAAGGAAATCGGCTCGGCGCTTTTTATCAGCGAAGGCACAGTGAAGTCGCACGTGAAAAGCATTTTCGCCAAGCTCAATGTCATCAGCCGAACCGAAGCGGTAGCGAATGCGACACGGCGCGGACTAATTCAATTGTAGGGCGTCTGTGTCAGACGCCATGGCGTTTCGCCGAAACGCCCTACAAGTAATTGTCGTTTAAGCGCCGCTATAACTCGGCGCTATCTCCAAAGAGGCATCGACCGCCACCTCGGTGGTGGCACCGCAAAATCCTACGCTCGCGCGGTCGCGGTACCACTAAGCAGCCGATAAATTTTTCGGTGCAAATGTTGCAAAAGCTCCTGCCATACACATTTCGCTGGATAGCAAACATCGGATTGCTTGTCGCCACGGCCAGTACGCAGGACCGAATCGTCCCGGAACTGCCACAAGCAAGCTCTCCGGTCACGCTCGTGGCGGCGTCGGATCCAGTCTCCGGTAAATCCGAATTTCGCTTTCAAGGCAACAACACGCCACCGGTCATTCGCGTCCAGCCGGGAAGTACTTTGAACGTGGAATACAAGAATGAGCTCGCCGCCCAATCGAAAGAAGATTGTTTCGGTCATCCCTGCATGCAGATGACCAATCTTCATTTCCACGGTCTGCACGTTTCTCCAAATGCTCCGCAGGACGATGTGCTCGACATGATGGCCTCACCTGGGGAGACGTTGCATTACTCGGTCCAGGTGCCACCGCAGCAACCGCCGGGATTGTATTGGTATCACACGCATTCGCACGGCGAGAGCTATGTGCAGGACCTTGATGGAATGTCGGGAGCGATCGTCGTCGATGGCATCGAGCGTTACGTGCCCGAAGTGCGTGACATGCGCGAGCGGATTTTGGTGTTGCGGAATCTGGTTCTGCCCACTGATGCCGCCAAGCGTAAAAGCATAATGGAGTCGGTCGAGATGCAAACCAGCCAATGCGGCACTGCCGCTGAAAAGCCAGAGGCGGCCTTTACCGTCAACGGAACTCTCCGGCCGAAGATCGACATTGCACCCGGCGGGCGCCAATTCTGGCGAATCGTAAACGCGAGTCCGGATTTGTATGCGGATTTGGAGTTGGATTCGGGATCATTCGAGATCGTGGCTCTTGACGGCATGCCCCTGGCCTACCACGACCCGTCGATTCGGACGCGATCGATGAGCCACGTTTTAGTTCCACCGGCTGGAAGAGTGGAAGCAATTGTCACCGGACCGTCAGCGGATTCGCAGGTCGCGCTCCGCACGCGCTGTTTCGATACCGGGCCGGACGGCGATTCCAATCCCGCAATGGTTTTGGCCGATATCGTTTCGGCAAAGCCATCAAGTCTCCAAGCACGACCTGCTCTCGGCGGATCACCAGTTTACGCAACCCTTTCGCCGACTACACTCAGACGCGTCGAAGCCAGCAAGCCGCAATTCGTTGTTAATTTCACTGAAGACAAACAGGGCTTCTATATAAATGGCCAAAAATTCGAAATGAATTCTGGTCCCATGCTGACAGTGGACGTCGGTTCCCTTCAGCGCTGGCGCGTTGTGAACTCAACCAAAGAAGTCCATCCGTTTCACATCCATCAAGTTCACTTCCTCGCGTATGCCGCCGATGGGAAGCCCGTGAAAGATCCCGTATGGGTCGATACGGTGAATGTCCCCTATGGCAGCTCGGTCGATCTGGTTATGGATTTTACCGATCCGATCATTCGCGGCATGTCGCTCTTCCACTGCCATCTTCTAAAACACGAAGACAAGGGCATGATGGCGAAGATCCTGTTCCGATAAATCCGTGCCCGCGCCGAGGCCCTTAGATCAGCGCAATGCTTTCTTAACGAAGTCTCTTGCTTAGATCCTGGCTTAACCGAACTCGGTTTATAAGAGACCAAGACCGGGGCGATCGCCGAGCTTTCAACTCAAAGGAGGGAGTCAGGATCAATTCTTTAGGTGGACCGCAAAATCCCGCGGATGGGCCATGTCTCCAAAACCGAAGAGTAACGATCTTAAGGTATGAAAAAGTTTAAATTACTGAGTTTAGTAGGCATCATATCGATCGCCCTGGCTCACGCCGGATGGGCAGGTGGCCACGGCGGGGGCGGGTTCCACGCGGGAGGCTTTGCCGGTGGCGGTTTCCACAGCGCTGGTGGTTTCCGTGGTGGACATTTCGCCGGTGGCGGTTTCCACGGCGCTGGCTTTCGTGGTGGCCGTTTTAGTGGGCGCAACTGGGGTGGCGACTGGCGCCATCACCGATTCTCTAATGATGTTTTCATCGGTGGCTACGGTTATCCGGGGTGGTGGGACTGGGGCTATCCATACGGATATTATAGTTACGACTATTACCCGTACGATTATTATGGATACGGCGGATACCCGTACTATGGATACGGCCGGTACGGTTACTACGGTGGTCGCGGTTACGGATACCGCCATAGCAGCCGATCAGGGTATTCCCGGAGTTTCCGGAGTCGGTGACAAGCCGGTACGGCTCTTTGAAATCGCCCGCCTCTTAGTGCGTGCTCGATAACGACGCAGATTATGGAAGCTGATCAATATGGCAAGCACCGACAAGCATGGAATAGAATTGCTTCTGTCCCTCAAACATCCTGAGCCATCGGAGGTAGCCATGCGATTAGGACGAGGAATATTGCAGTCCTTCTGCGTTGCATTATTGCTGTTGACCTGTTGCACGCTCTCAGCGCAGAACGAAGCGCATCGCATTCGGAATATTGTTCTGGTTCATGGCGCCTGGGCAGATGGTTCTGGCTGGAAAGGTGTTTACGACATTCTGGTTAGGGATGGTTACAACGTCAGCATCGTCCAGGAACCGGAGACATCCTTTAAAGAAGATGTGGCCGCGACGAAGCGTGTCCTTTCTCAACAAGATGGACCGTGCATTCTTGTCGCTCACAGCTATGGCGGAGCCGTAATTACCGAAGCCGGGACGGATCCGTCGGTTGCTGGATTGGTCTACGTCGCGGCCCACATGCCGGATGCGGGAGAAAATGAGGCTGACGACGGAAAACGATTTCCAAGTGACCTCAGCAAATCCAATGCAATAAAGAAAACGGCTGACGGTTTCACTTATCTCGACCCCACGCAGTTTCATGAATACTTCGCAGCCGACTTGCCGGCCGAGCAGGCCGCTCTGATGGCGCGATCGCAGGTGCTGAACGCCGCTGACAATTTCAAAGCAATCATCACCACGCCCGCTTGGAGAAACAAGCCGAGCTGGATGTTGGTAGCGACAAAAGACAGAACCATTAATCCGGACCTCGAACGGTGGTATGCCGAACGAGCCAAGAGTCACAAGGTCGAAGTGTCAGGCGCCAGCCACTCGGTCTACGTCTCCAGGCCGAAGGAAGTTGCGGCTCTGATCGAAGAAGCTGCATCGCACGCTCGATAGAGATTCTTCTATGGCTAGCCTGAGCAAAATCATCGACGTTCATTCGCACCCCGTCCTGGCTTTCGGGGAACGTGCGCCGGTAGGAGCGGGTAAGCAGCCCATTTGGTCTGTCGAAACTGCGCTCTCGTATATGGAGGAGCACGACATTGCAGCATGCGTGCTTTCCGCTCCGGCCGCGGCCAATGACGCGACTGGACAGCAAGCGCGAGACATCGCCAGGCGCACTAACGAGCTCCTCGCCGAAATAGTCTCCAAGTACCCGAATCGCTTCGGAGCAGTCGCGACGCTACCTGCTTTGGATGCAGACGGCGCCATAGCTGAGATCGGTTACGCACTCGATACGTTGAAACTGGATGGTGTCACTACGACGACAAGTATAAATGATACCTATCTCGGCGAGCCACAATTCGATCCCTGGCTCGAAGAGTTGAACCGGCACAGCGCAACCTTTTTCGTCCACCCCACGATCACAAAGGCAGGGGAAACCCTGCTCAATGGACTGAACGCCTCCGTACTCGAATTCATGTTTGATACGACTCGCATGATCACCAACATGGTCGCCACCGGCGCCAAGAAACGCTTCTCGCAGATTAAGATCATCTCCGCCCACGGCGGCGGTACCATCCCGTTCTTGGTCAATCGCATTCAAACGCTTGAGCACACTTTCGGCGTAGGGCCAGGACGGCTTGAACTTTCCTCTGAGGAAGTACGGAAGGGAATCGCGTCGTTCTACTACGACCTGACGGCAGCGACCTCAGAGGCCCAACTCGGCGCCATTCTTAAGCTCGTGCCGGTGTCGCAGCTGGTGATGGGGCTTGATAACCCGTTTATGCCGAAATCGACCTTTGCTCCGGCCATCGCTGACATTGGACGCTACCCAGCATTTAGCGAAACGGATTTGCGAAGCATCTCGTACGCAAATGCTTTGCGCTTGTACCCGGAACTTGCTAAACGGATCGCGGAGGGCACAAAGCGCAAGTTATTGCCGAAGGACGGAGGGAGAGTTTAACAAGATGGTGTCCGCGCGGTCGTCATGATAAAGGGCTCTCGAGCCGGAGGAAGTCACGACGTGATCGGGCCCTCGTCTTAACTCTTTAGCAGAACCTTCGTTTTCTTGGTAATCTTCTGTTAAAGGTCTCTTTCGACAGACTAACAGAAGGAAACGAGCCTAGCGAAATTCTCTGTTTCGAATTTCTGGGGCCGCACTCGGCGTTCTACCTCGAAAGAGGGAGCGAGCATTACCTCATAAGTGGTACCACAAAATCCCCCGGACGCGCTATTGCGGCCAACTCAAGGGCGTGCGTAGCCTGAGGAGGGTAACTTAAGACTTACCAAGACTTTTAGCGTTTGCGCTCGCGAATCCAAAATGAACCTCTCGTACTGCGTCGAATCCGAGTTTGCGAATGGGAAGGCGGGAGATCGTGGAATTTCGACGGCGCCGCAACCGAGGTTCACAAAGCTTTACCCGATGCCGAGAAAATAAAACAAAATTCAACACAGAGAGAAGATGAAATGAGCATAAAGCCTAAAGACTACAAGACCGGCGTGGCCCTCCCGAAGCGGTCAACGCGCCAGAGGAGTACCGAGTCCGCAAGAAGCCAAAGCCGAACTACCCGCAATCGCAACGGAGATCGTAGGACGGGTGTAGGGCTGCAAACATCATTCAACGGGAAGGGCGGCATTGAGGTGCTTCGTGAACCAGAAATCAACAAATCAACCGCTTTCACTGAGGCCGAGAAGCAAGCACTTGGCATCGTTGGCCTGGTACCCGACGTAACCGAGACCGAGGATTTGCAGTTAAGCCGCGTGATGATGCAACTCGGCCATAAGAGCACAGACCTTGATCGCTACATTTACCTCACCAATCTTCTCGATCATGACGAGACGCTTTTCTACCGAGCTGTCATGTCTGATCCTGTGCGCTTCCTTCCGATCGTATACGACCCGACCATCGGCGAAGCCTGTCTGAAGTTTGGTCATATCTACCGCCAGCCTCGTGGCATGTATTTATCGATGACACGTCGCGGCAAAGTGAAAGAGGTTTTGAAGAACTGGCCGCAGAAAGATGTTCGATTCATCTGCGTCACGGATGGCGGCCGAATCCTTGGCCTTGGCGATCTCGGGGCAAATGGCGCTGCCATCCCAATTGGCAAGCTGCAGCTTTACACCGCCTGCGCCGGAGTGCCGCCGCAATACCTGATGCCGATGTATCTCGACGCCGGCACTAACAACGAGCACTACCTGCATGACCCGCTCTATCTGGGCATGCGCAAGACGCGCCCGTCGACTGACGAGCTCTATTCCTTTGTCGACGAATTCATGGACGCCGTGCAGGAGGTATTTCCGAAGTGCTGCGTTCACTTTGAAGATTGGACCGGTGTGGACGCTGTTCACCTGCTTCAACGCTATCGAGACGAGTACTGCGTCTACAACGACGACGTGCAAGGTACGGCTGGGATCACTCTCGCGGGGATGATCAACGCGGCCAAGCTGAAGGGCACGAAGCTGAAGGACGAAAAGTATCTTTTCCTCGGTGCCGGTTCGGCCGGTATCGGCCTCGCCAACCTGCTCTGTTCTGCGCTCGTTGCACAAGGGATGACGCTGAAGGAAGCGCAATCGCGGGTCTACATGTTTGATATCAATGGCCTGCTGGAGGCGACCCGCAAGGACCTTGTCGACTTCCAGAAGCCGTATGCGCATCAGCACGCGCCCACGCGGGATTTCGTCGCTGCTATCGAGAGCATCAAGCCGACAACAATCATCGGCGTCAGCACTATCGGTGGCGCTTTCAATCAAAAGGTCATCGAGACCATGTCACGTATCAACGAGCGGCCTGTAATCCTTGCGCTATCGAACCCGACTGAGCACGCCGAATGCACGGCCGAGCAAGCCTACACTTGGTCAAAGGGCGAGGCGATCTACGCTGCCGGGGTGCAGTTCGCGCCGGCTCACTATAACGGCCAGACATTTCTACCGGGACAAGCGAACAACTTCTACATCTTCCCGGCGGTCGGTATGGCTATCTTCGCCACGCAGGCGAAACGCGTCACAGACGATATGTTCATCGAGGCCGGGCAAGCAGTGGCGGATCAGGTGCCGTCCGATTTGCTCAAGCAGGGTCTCCTCTACCCGCTGCAGTCGAATATTCTTGAGGCCGAGATTCAGACCGCCGCGCGCGTTGCAAATCTGGTCTTCGATTCGGGACTGGCTCGCGTCGAGCGCCCCGCCGACATGGTTACGTTCATTCGTAACCATGTCTACAAACCGGAGTACCCAAACGTCACGGCGCCGAAAACACAGATTCGGAGGGCAGCATGATTACGCCCAAGATTACTGCCGCGCGAAAGCGCGAGTCTGGCTCAGGCTCGGATGCGCTGACAAGCTACGCAAATTCAAGATCCAAAACCAAGACGAGCAAACCTAAAGATCGCCAATTCCGCGTCGAAACAGACTCGCTCGGCGAAGTCAAAGTGGCGGCGGATCGCTTGTGGGGCGCCCAAACGCAGCGGTCGCTGGAGCACTTCAGCATCGGAAAGGATCTGATCCCGCGGGAGATGATCACAGCATATGCGACGCTGAAAAAAGGCGCCGCTAAGGCCAACCATGCCGGGAAGCGGCTCGACGACGAGCGATACCGACTCATCGTCCAGACTTGCGACGAACTTCTGTCCGGAAAACACCAAGACATGTTTCCATTGCACGTGTGGATGACAGGAAGTGGAACGCAATTCAACATGAACGTGAACGAAGTCATCTCGAATCGGTGTTGCCAGCTGGCGGGCACGTCGCTTGGAAGCAAGACTCCGGTCCATCCCAACGATCACGTAAACATGTCGCAGTCATCTAACGATTCTTTCCCCTCCGCGATGAACATCGCCGCGGCCGTAAGTGTCAAACAGCGACTCATTCCAGCAGTCAAAGCGCTGCGCGACGCGATCGCGGCGAAGGCGGAAGACTGGAAAGACATCGTCAAGATCGGCCGTACCCATATGCAGGACGCCACGCCGCTAACGCTCGGCGAGGAATGGTCGGGCTACGCTGGCATGCTGACCGACAATCTCGATCGAATCGAGAATGCAGTGAAAGGCGTGTTTCGCCTCGCGCTTGGTGGAACGGCCGTCGGCACCGGGATCAATACCGCTCCTGGATTCGGCAAAGCTGCTGCTGCTGAAATCGCCAAGCTCACGAAGCTGCTATTCGTCAGCGCGCCTAACAAGTTCGCGGTGCAGGGTGCTCACGACGATTTGGTCGAGCTTTCCGGCACGCTTCGGACCCTGGCCGTGTCGCTCTATAAGATCGCCAATGATATTCGGCTGATGTCGTGCGGACCACGAGCCGGTTTCGCCGAACTCATGATTCCGGCGAACGAGCCAGGCTCATCCATCATGCCCGGTAAAGTGAATCCAACTCAAGCCGAAGCCCTAACGATGATCGCCGCGCAAGTTATGGCCAACGATGTGGCAGTTGGGTTTGGCGGTGCCGGTGGTTATCTGGAAATGAACGTCTACAAGCCGCTGATCATCTTCAACATCACTCACTCCATCACGATCATGACAGACGGATGCACAAACTTCCGGAAGTTTCTCGTCGAAGGCACGCGACCGAATCTGAAGAAGATTAAAGAGTACGTTGACCGTTCTCTCATGCTGGTGACGGCACTCTCGCCCGTCATTGGTTACGACAAGGCCTCGAAAATCGCACATTATGCCTTGGACAACGGCCTCACGCTCAAGGAAGGCGCACTCAAACTGGGCTTCGTGACGGAAGACGAGTTTAACCGCGTGGTTGATCCGGCGAAGATGGTTCACCCTTACGTGGCACAAGCTAGTTGATGGAAATCAGAGCATCTGATTGGCTGCTGCCAATTGTCTTGAGCACGACAGCAGGTGCAGTCGACGTTATCGGATTTCTTGCGCTCGGAGGACTCTTTACTGCGCACATAACCGGTAATCTGGTGGTGCTCGCCGCTCATTACGTGACTGGCGGCTTCAGCCAAATTGGACCGCTCTTGTCCGTACCTGTGTTCGTCCTTGTGCTTGGCATGGTCACCGCTTTGTTCGCAAACAAAGCGACCCGTACAGCCCGGCGAACATTGTTGCTTCTCCACGCGGGTCTTCTGATGGGATTCCTCGCGCTCGGCGCCGGGCTGGGCCCTTTCACAAACCCTGATAGCGGAATTGCAGTATCTGTGGGCATGATCGGCGTTGCCGCAATGGCGACACAGAATGCGCTGGTCAGAATCGAGCTGCCTGGATTTCCATCGACCGCAGTAATGACGACAAACATAACTCAGCTGGCGATCGATCTTGCCCTGCTCTTCCGCGGCAAAGGCGACCTAACCGACCTCGCTCGAGCCCGCCGTAGTGCTCGCTTAACTTTTCCGTCTGTGATGGGATTCGTTGCCGGCTGCGCAGCCGGCGGCTTTCTTGAATTTCATTTTGGATTATTGGCCTTGGCGCTGCCGGTTGGTCTCGCCACGATTGCGATTCCGCTGGGCGAAAATACGGCGTAAGGAGCGCCTCGGGTACTTGAAATAAAAAGACTTCCTGATTTCAAACAACTGATGAGTTAAACCAAAAATGGACCGAAGAACATTCATCACCACAAGTGGCGCGGCTGCTGTTGGCCTAGCAAGCAACCCCAACCCGATTTTGACCACCCCTGCTCAAGGAAAACAACCGCGGCCAACATCGGCTGAAGGTTTTTGGCCTAACGAGGCCCGGCTCGTCATCTCACTTTCGATGCAATTCGAAACCGGCGCCCAGCCCGAACGAGGAGCCAATAGTCCATTTCCACCGCTTGATTCGAAATATCCTGATCTTCCCGCACAGAAATGGTACGACTATGGTTTCAAGGAAGGCATTCCGCGCCTGCTCGATCTGTGGGACCGGGTCGGAGTCAAGGTAACCTCCCATATGGTCGGTCAGGCAGTCGAGAGGCACCCGGAGCTGGCGAAGGAAATCGTCCAACGCGGGCATGAAGCCGCCGGACACGGACAAACGTGGGAGCCGCAATACTCCATGACTCCCGAGCAGGAACGCGCTGGGTATCAGGCCAGCATCGACACTATTCAAAGAGTTACAGGCACGCGGCCGATTGGGTTCAATGCGTTTTGGCTGCGCGGTACACCGAACACCCTGGGCATTCTTCAAGAGTTGGGTTTCATCTATCACATTGATGATATCAGCCGGGACGAGCCGTTCACGGTGACAGTCAATGGCAAACCGTTTGCCGTCGTGCCCTACACAATTCGCAACAATGACATCGTGCGCTTCGATTCCCCAGCCACGACCAACGCCGCGTATTTCCAGGACTTGAAGGACGATTTTGATCTCCTTTACGCGGAAGCTGCCACTCGTCGTCGGATGATGTCGATCAGTACGCACGATCGGATATCGGGCATTCCCGGGCGCGTGAAATTATTGGAGGAGTTCATCAAGTACGCGCAAAAACACAAAGGCGTCGTCTTCATGCGCAAAGACGAGATTGCGAAGTGGGCTTTATCAGCTTCCAACGTTCCTCACGAAGGCTGACATTCTTTCGAGCTCAACACGTCGAAAAATATGATCCTCCGCCAATCATTCGTTCGCTCGTTATGCTTGATTGCCGTCTTTAGTTGGACTGCTGTTGCCTTGGCCGAGGAGAACCTGCCAACGCCGCGGAGTATTATACTCGCGACCGAAGCGGAAAAGAGCGAGACAGCGGACGACTCCCGCGAAGCTGTGGAAAAAAACCACGGCCAACGCGCCAATCCCCAAAAGGGCGGTGCCTACGGCGAGCGCTTCGCGTTTGTAATGGAGCCGATCGACAAACGCGCCGACCGGCGTCTGCGCAACAAGTCCGGCAATGCCCGCCGCCGAGATGGCCACGCCGATGTCTCGCGGATTCCAATGCAAAGACGCGGCGAGATAAATCGCGAGAAACGGTCCGACGCCAGTGTGCACATCGGCCATGAGAAAATTGACCGCATCCAGCGCGCGAAGTGTGCGCTTGCTCGGTGCGGGTTGGATTGGACGCATAAGCCTAATATTTGAACGCGAAATAAACCGCGCCCACGATGAGCGCGTAGGAGACGAGGTAATTCCACCGCACCGGCGAACGAAACAGGGCGAAAGCAACGACCATGAAGACGATCAACGTGATGCATTCCTGGAGCACTTTTAGCTGCGGCACAGTTCACTCGTATGAACCGATACGGTTTGCCGGCACCTGGGAAGAGATATTCAAAGAAAGCAATCCCCCAGCTCACCAGGATCGCGATCCACAGCGCGTGGTTGCGAAACTTCAAATGCCCGTACCACGCCAGGTTCATGAACAGATTCGAGATCGTGAGTAGAATGATCGTTCTCATCCTTAGGTATCGACCGAAAGGAAATGGGTTGTTTTAATGCTCAAAGCTATCCGCGTTCTCCGATCTGCCGCCATTGGCAATCGTAGGATTTTCCAATGCCCCTTAGGAACTAATGGTTGCTCCCTCGTTTGAGAAAAAGGGCACGATGGCTGCCGAGCTCCCATGCACAACAACCGCAGCGGCTCTTCGAGAGTTAAGTGGAATCAGATTCCTGCTCTACAAAATTGCCAAACGAGGACATCGCTCACGATAACCACAGTTCCGCACGGCTTTCATGCGTGCGCTCTTTCGCGGCCGAAAAGCTAGGGGTGTCATCTGGGGGTATAGGCGCCGGAGCAATGATATTCGAGCAACCGAAAAATCCATCCAAGCAAACGTCCAATTGAGGTGCCTTTAGACGAAACTGGTGTTGAATTTGATGAGGACGAGATCGATAGAATCGTGAGCGACGTTCGCGACGAGGCTCACCTGAATGCTCGTCGCACACGTCGAGGTAAATACGAACAGGAAGCTGGTTAAAATTATGAGAAAAAATCCGTTGAACAAAGGTATCATAATGGAGAACGCTGCCGGGATTGGGACAGTGACGTCTGAGATGGTTGAAGCCCGTGCGCGCGAGTTAGCCGCGATTAACGGTCGTCCTTCTTCCGAACCGTCCGAGGCTGATTATCAACAGGCCAAACGTGAGCTGACGGGAGAAGCGGAAACGGATCCGCAGGAAGAGAGTAGTGAATCCATTTACGTTCCAATGATTTACAACGGATTGGGGCGTGCAGCGGCCACGAAGACCATCCTCGACCGATCTCACCCGCTCCGCAACCAAAGACATCACAGGCGCTATGAACGCGATTCTTGCGGACGTGTTTGCACTTTATCTGAAAACCAAAAATTCCATTGGCACATGGGCGGTCGGCACTTCCGCGATTACCATCTGCTTCTCGACGAACAAGGCGACCAGCTTTTCGCGATGACTGATCCGATTGCGGAGCGAATTCGAAAGATTGGCGGACTTACAATCAAGTCGATCGGCCACATCGCCCGTCTTCAGCGCGTGCTGGATAACGATGCCGATTATGTCGATCCATCGGCTATGATTGCCGAGTTAGCGGACGACAACAAAACGCTGGCCGCGCGTCTGCGCGAAGCGCACAACGTCTGTGACGAGCATCGTGACGTTGCCACAGCGAGTCTGATCGAAGTTTGGATCGACGAAACCGAGCGCCGCACTTGGTTTTTATCGGAAACGAAACGCCGCGCTTAAGCGATCTATCTATATGAGTGGAACAACGACTACGGACGCTCGCCCGGCTGAAGCAAGCGGAACATTTTCAATTGGTGATATTCCTGTTTTCCGACTCGGGTTCGGTGCAATGCAACTCACCGGCGATGGCGTCTGGGGAGAACCGCCCGATCATTCCGAGGCAATCGCAGTCCTGCGGCGTGCGATTGAGTTGGGAATCAATCTCATCGACACCGCCGACTCCTACGGCCCCATAGTTAGCGAGTGTCTCATCGCCGAGGCACTGCATCCCTATCCTGCCGATCTCTTGATCGCGACCAAAGCCGGCTTTCAACGGCCCGGACCTAACAAATGGGTCGAGGACGGCCGCCCAAAGCATCTGCGGGCGGCGGTCGAGGGCAGTCTTCACCGGCTGCATCTTCCGCGAATTGATCTCTTACAACTGCATCGGATCGACCCAAAAGTAGCGATGGAAGATCAAATCGGCGCGTTGGTGGATCTTCAGCGCGAGGGCAAGATTCGCCATATCGGATTGTCTGAAGTCAGCGTAAAGCAGATCGAAGCGGTCCGGCGTATCACGCCGATCGTTTCGGTCCAGAATCGGTACAACCTGGTCGATAGAAATTCCGAGGACGTGCTGGAATATTGCACCCGGGAAAACCTCGGCTTCGTCCCCTGGTTTCCACTCGCCACCGGCGAACTCGCGAAACATGAGGGTCCGCTGACGCGCGCAGCGAAGCGTCTCAACGCCCAACCGGCGCAGATCGCGCTCGCGTGGCTGCTTCGGAAATCTGCGGTAATGCTTCCGATTCCCGGAACTTCGAAGGTCCAGCACTTGGAGGAAAACACGTCCGCGGCTCTGATTGAGCTCGATGATTCGACAATGCAGGACCTGGAACGTCTTGGGAAGAGCTAACCGTTCCGCTCCCAATCCTGCGGGTTAGCATTGGCAAGGCCACAATCTTTTATCTCCAAAGAGGTAGCGGCCACCAGCTCATAGGTGGCACCGCAAAATCCCACGCTTGCGCAATAGCGGGGGACTCGCTCGGGCAGCTACGTTCGGTTCATGAATGAAAACGATTCTGGATTGAATAGATACCTGCAGGAGATCGGACGAATTCCTCTTTTGACGCCGCAACAAGAGGTCGAGCTCGCAGAAAAAATTAAAAAGTGCGATGCCGCAGCGCGCGAGCGCATGATCAACGCGAACTTACGGCTCGTTGTCACTATCGCGCGCGATTATGTCAATCTCGGTCTGCCGCTGCTTGACCTGATCTCCGAGGGAAACATTGGATTGACCAAAGCGGTCGAGCGCTTCGATCCGACGAAAGGGGCAAAGCTGAGCACGTATGCGATGTGGTGGATTAAGCAATCGATCAAGCGCGCCCTGGCCAATCAGAGCAAAACGATTCGGCTGCCGGTGCATCTGGTCGACAAGCTCGCGAAGGTGCGCCGCGTTTCGCTCCAGATGAGCGATGAGCTCGGGCGCGAACCGACGGATGACGAACTTGGGGAAGAACTCGGGATCGCACCCGGAAAAGTTGTGCGGCTAAAGAGTATCGGTATCCGGCCGGCTTCACTCGACGCCCCGATTGCGGATGATGATTCTACTGAGTTTGGCGAAAGCGTAGGAGACGACGCGCAAACACCGTTTGAATGGTTGCGCGATAAAAATTTGCGCGGTGAAGTGGACGGCTTGATCGCAGTGCTCGACAACCGCGAGAAGAAAATTATTTCTCAGCGTTTCGGTCTCAATGGTGGAAAGCCGAAGACCTTGGAAGACGTTGGCAGGGATTTCGGCGTCACCCGGGAGCGCATCCGCCAATTACAAAACATTGCCCTGGCCAAGCTGCGCCGCGCCCTGCGCAAAAGAGAGGATCTTTTCAACACGGCGCAGCCAGTCGCGGCTTAACGAAGGATAAATGACGTATGAACACACATGGCCCTTTGGTCACTAACATCGGTCTTTGGTTTACCATGCTCAGTCCGTTAATCAGTCTAATCATCGCATTTCTGGGCTCGCTCTTCAGTGGGCTGAGCGGTTAGGCGGACGCCGCCACAAAATGTCCGAAGAGAAATTATGAACAGAACAATCGAAGCAGACTTTCTCCCGAAGGTTGTGGAACCGGTGAAGGAAAAAGCATCCATCTTGATAATCGATAACAATCGAGACTTCACCCACTCGGCCAAGGTCGCGCTCGAGAACACGGGCCGCTACTTCGTCTGTGAAGAAAACGACGCGAGCAAAGCTCATCAAACGGCCCAGGGCCTTCAGCCGGACCTGATCCTGCTCGATATCGTGATGCCGGAAACGGATGGCGGCGAAGTCGCCGCTCGGATTCAATCCGATCCGGCACTGCACAGAATACCGATTGTCTTTCTGACGGCTCTGGTGACGAAAGCGGAAGAACGGTCGGGCTTGCGAATCCAGGGGCATCCATTTTTGGCCAAGCCGATTAGCCTGCCTGAGTTAATCGAAGGCATCGAAGAAAACCTGGCTGCTCAGGCCGATGGCTAAATAAACAAAAGACCTAACCCCTGTGAATTTGGAATTGGATGGAAAGAAGGCACTGGTCACTGGATCCACTGCCGGGATCGGATTTGCGATTGCCAAAGCTCTCGCCGCTGAAGGCGCTCGGGTCATCGTCAATGGGCGCACCGACGCGCGTGTGAATGAAGCGATTACGTCGATCCGCGCAGAAATTCCGTCAGCGAAACTGGAAGCGCTTGCTCTTGATTTATCCAAAGCGCAGGCAGCGGCGGAAGCGGGAGAGCGCTTTCCCGACATCGCTATCCTGGTGAACAATCTCGGCGTTTACGCACCAAAATCGTTCGAAGAAATCACCGATGCTGATTGGGCTTCGATCATCGAAACAAACTTTATGAGCGGGGTGCGACTCTCCCGGTATTATCTGCCGCGGATGCGAGCCGCCAATTGGGGCCGGATCATTTTCATCTCGAGTGAATCGGCCGTAAACATTCCAGTGGAAATGATCCACTACGGAGTGACCAAAACGATGCAAGTCGCGCTTGCCCGCGGATTGGCCGAAACGACAGCGGGAACAGGTGTGACGGTAAACTCGGTTCTGGCCGGCCCGACGCGTTCTGAGGGCGTCGAAGAGTTCATCGCCGATTTGGCCAAAACCAAACGCGTGACTCCTGCGGCAGTGGAAAAGGAATTCTTTACCACTGGTCGACCCGATTCACTGCTGCAACGTTTCGCGACTCCGGCTGAAGTCGCCGCTCTGGTCGCGTTTGTCGCCAGTCCACTCTCATCGGCGACGAATGGCGCGGCGTTGCGCGCCGAAGGTGGCGTGATCCGCTCGATTTTTTGAGCGATCTCCCTCAAAGTGGCAAGCCCGGATCCCACGAGTGCGGATTGGCGACCAGCAGAGCTCGATCCGAACATCGATCATGAAAACATTCTATAACGTTTCCAGTAAACTAATCATGGTTGCGATCGCGTGCAGTTTTGTGGCAAGCGCACCGATTCAGGCGCGCCCCGCCGATGACGCCCGCCTGATCGTAAACAGATCAGCGGACTTTGGAGTAGACGAGTCGATTAACCTCGCCGTCGACGGCGTCCAGGTTGCGGTTCTCGGGATCAATCAGAATTACGATCCGGCATTGCCGGCCGGAAGGCATGTGGTGTCGATAACCACAAATCCAAGGACCTATGGACAGCAAGCTTCGAGTCAAATTCCGGTGAGCGTGGAGCCGGGCAAGACTTACACCTTTACGGCGGTTTGGGACGACTCCGAGCGCGCTTCGTTGGTCGAGCAATAAGATGATTTTGGCCGCGGCCTCGATCAGGAGTTTCGCACTCAAAGCTCGAGACCCGGCCAAAGCTTTTGCTCTTTACCACTGCACCGCAAAAAGGTAACAACGAAGATGGGTGTTTAGGCGATTAATTATATGATGTCCCTCACCGGCTTGCTTTCCAAGTGGCCGCTCATTCGGCAAATTCGGGAGCGGGCGGATGGCACGGGATTAGAGGCGATGTCGGACAAAACACGCGCGATGCATGCGCGGATCGATGGAGCCCAAGTGGCGCGCTCGATTTGTCCCTATTGCGGGGTTGGTTGCGGGCAGCTGATTTTTCACAAGAACGGCAAATTGATTTCGATCGAAGGCGATCCGGAAAGTCCGATCAGCCAGGGGAATCTTTGCCCGAAAGGCGCGGCGTCATATCAACTGCTCACCCACGATCGGCGCGAAACGAAAATGAAATATCGCGCGCCGCGCGCGAAGGAGTGGACGGAGATTTCGCTCGATCGAGCGATGGATATGGTGGCGGAGCGCGTCTGGGAATCGCGCAAGCGCACGTTCATGCGCGAGAAAAATGGGTCGGTCGTAAATCACACCGAAGCCATTTGCCACCTCGGCGGCGCCACGCTTGATAACGAGGAAAATTATCTGATCAAAAAACTTTTCACCGGAGGCCTGGGGATGGTTTGTGTATCCAACCAGGCGCGGATATGACATAGCAGCACGGTGCCCGGTCTGGGCACCTCCTTTGGCCGGGGCGGAGCTACAACTGCGCAACAAGATCTCGCCAACGCCGATTGTATATTAATAGAGGGTTCGTCGATGGCGGAGGCGCACCCGGTCGGGTTCCGCTGGGTCATGAAAGCAAAGGAGCGCGGCGCGCCCATTATCCATGTCGATCCACGATTTTCGCGCACGAGCGCGCTGGCCGACATCTGGGTACCGATCCGGGCCGGCAGCGACATCGTTTTTCTCGGTGGACTCATCAGGCACCTGATTGAGAACGACCTCTTCTTTCGTGAGTACGTGGTCCACTACACAAATGCCTCCTGCATTTTAAGCGACGAATACCGCGACCCGGAAGATAACGAGGATGGCTACTTCTCAGGTTGGAATGAGGAGAAACGCGCCTATGAAGGCGACAGCTGGCTCTATAAAGGCGGGGATTTGAGCCGCCCGCAGCGAGATCTCACGTTACAAGACCGACAATGTGTTTTTCAGAAGTTGAAACGACATTTTTCTCGCTACACACCGGAAATGGTCGAGAAAGTTTGCGGCGTTCCGCCGGAACTTTTCCACAAAGTCGCGGACGCGCTCGTGGCAGCATCAGGTCCGGATAAAACGGCGGCGATTTGTTATGCGGTCGGCTGGACGCAGCATTCCAAGGGAGCTCAAATCATTCGCACGGCGGCGATCCTGCAACTGTTGCTCGGCAACATCGGCCGGCCTGGCGGCGGCATTCTCGCCTTGCGCGGTCACGCGTCAATTCAAGGCTCAACCGATATCCCGACGCTCTACGATGTTTTGCCGGGTTACCTGACGATGCCGCGCGAGGGCGACGAGACGCTCCAGCAATATCTCGACAAATACACGAAAAAGACGGGCCTGTGGTCGAATTACCCGAAATATTTCATCAGTACGCTGAAGGCATATTACGGAAAACGCGCGACCGCCGAAAACGGATTCGGCTACAGTTGGCTTCCGAAACTCACTGGTAACCATTCCTACTTCGAATTTCTCTACGCCATGCTCGACGAAAAAATGGATGGCATGTTTTTGATGGGCCAAAACCCCGCTGTTGGAGCGCCTAATTCGCGGCTCCAACGGAAAGCGCTCTCGAAACTGAAATGGCTGGTCGTGCGCGATATGGTCGAAATTGAGTCCGCGAATTTTTGGTACAATTCGCCCGAGATCGAGCGCGGCGAATTGAAGCCGGAAGAAATTAAGACCGAAGTATTCTTTTTCCCGGCCGCCGGTCACGCCGAAAAAGAAGGCGCGTTCACGAATACACAGCGGCTTTTGCAATGGCGTGAAAAAGCGGTTAATCCGCCGGGCGATTGCCGATCCGAAGGCTGGTTCATGCACCACCTCGCGTTGCGATTGATTGCCAAAGCGAAGCAGTCGAACGATCCGATCGACGAACCGCTACGCGCGCTCGATTGGTGGTATCCGGAGGACGAACATCGCGAGCCGAAAATGGAATCCGTGCTCGCTGAGATAAACGGCTGGCAAACCGAACCGCAGCCGGGTGCCGATGGCGTGCTCTTCGGCGGCGTCGATCGCGAGGGTCGGCCGCATCACGGCCCGCAGCTCGATGGCTTTCCCGATCTCAAAGACGATGGTTCGACCACGTGCGGCTGTTGGATTTACTCCGGCGTTTTCGGCCGCGATGGCATGAACAAGGCAAATGTACGGAAACCCAAAGATTATCTCGGCCATGGCTGGGGCTTCAGTTGGCCGAGTGATCGTCGCATCATCTACAATCGTGCCAGTGCCCGGCCGGATGGAACTCCCTGGAGTGAACGGAAAAAATTAGTGTGGTGGGACTCGCAAAAATGGGTCGGCATCGATGTCCCCGGTTTCGTAAAGACAAAGGCTCCCGAGTACGAGCCGGAGGAGAGCGCGGAAGGCCTCGAAGCGATTCCCGGCGATGCGCCGTTTATTCTGCACGAAGACGGACTGGGCTGGCTTTACGTGCCAAAGGGTTTGCAGGATGGGCCGTTTCCGACGCATTACGAGCCGCTCGAATCGCCGGTGCACAATCCGCTTTATTCGCACGACACGGACCCGGGGGTCAACTGGTTCACGCGCCAAGAGAATCGTTTTGCGCCGCCGGGCGATGCGCGATTTCCGTACGTGGTCACCACTTATCGCTTAACCGAACACCACACCGCCGGGGGCATGTCGCGCTTCTTGAGTCATCTCGCGGAATTGCAGCCCGAAATGTTCGCGGAGATTTCGCCTGAACTCGCCACCGAACTCAAGATCAAGCGTGGCGATTTTATTTGCATCGTCACGTTGCGCGGCGCGATCGAAGCGCGAGCACTCGTTAGCCGCCGCATTCGGCCGATGCATCTCAACGGAAAGGTCGTGCACCAGATTGGGCTGCCATACCACTTTGGTTCGGCGGGCCTGGTGAGCGGGGGCGCGGCCAATGATCTCCTCAGCATTTCGGGCGAACCGAACGTCACCATCATGGAAGCAAAGGCGCTCACCTGCAACATCGTACCCGGACGTTTGCCGCGCGGCGCAGCCTATCTCGAGTGGATCGAGCGTTACGCGCCCCAATCCGGCGAGCCGCCTAACCTGCATCCTGAACAACCGCCGCCCGGCACACCGACTGGTGTCCAAATACCCTGCGGTCACGGTCAAGAAGGAAAATCAGAATGATCGGCGAAGGACTCCAGAGCACGAATCAGCGCCGACATTCCTATGTGCACGATCACGTCGAAGTCGGTTTCTTCACCGACCCGACCGTGTGCATTGGCTGCAAAGCTTGCGAGGTCGCGTGCAAAGAATGGAACCACGTGCCGGACGATGGGTTCACGTGGTCGGGAAATTCCTACGACAACACCGGCCACCTCGGCGCATCGACCTGGCGTCACGTCATGTTCCTCGAGCAAGATCGACAAAAAGGAAATCAGATTGTCGGCTCGCATTCGCCAGCTAATGGCGATGGTGAAGATCCCTTTCGCTGGGTATTTCTGTCCGATGTTTGTAAGCATTGCGAAGAAGCCGGTTGTCTTGAGGCGTGTCCGACCGGATCGATCGTGCGCACTGAAGTTGGCTCGGTGCTGGTGCAAAACGACGTTTGCAACGGCTGCGGTTATTGCGTTGTCTCGTGTCCGTTCGGAGTGATCGATCGCCGCCCCGAACCGCTTCCCGACGCCGGCGGCGCATTCAAGTGCACGTTTTGTTACGATCGACAAAAGAGCGGGCTTGTTCCGGCATGCGCAAAAGTTTGTCCAACCGAATCAATCGTGTTCGGCCGATTGGATGATCTGCGCGCGCGCGGAGCGCAGCGCGTGCAGCAGTTACAACAGAGTGGTTACAGCGACGCGCAACTTTACGATCCGACGGAGACTTCGGTGCGCGGCGTTCACGCATTCTTTTTGATTCTCGGCGAGCCAGAAGCCTACGGACTTCCACCGAAGCCGCAGATTCCAACGATCTATCTGAAATCGGCATGGACCTCGGCGTTCGCAACAGCGATCGCATCGATCATCGCGACGCTCGTGGCATTCGCATTTTTTTCATGACGACTAATTCGCCATCGGAAAAGCGGCTCGAAGAATTGCGCGAGCAAGCGTGGAAGGACGGCGTTGTTCCGGGCAAAGGTGTCGATGTTGCGGGCGGACCGATTCCGCGCAAACCCGGTTACTACGGCCAGCCCGTAGTCAAACCGCCGGTCTGGACCTGGGAAATTCCACTCTATTTTTTCATGGGCGGGATGGCCGGGATGTCGGCAGTGATCGCGAGCGGCGCCGTTATTTTTCACCATGTCGATCTTGCGCGCGCGGCGATGTGGCTCGCGGCCATTGCTGGGGCGATCCTCTCGCCGATTTTGCTGATCATGGATCTTGGTCGCCCTCACCTCTTCCTCAACATGCTGCGCGTTTTCAAACATCGATCGGCCATGTCGATGGGCGCCTGGATTCTCAGTGCGTTTGGTGCGTGTGCCGTTCCAGGTTTGATCGCGCTCGAACTGCACGCCCATCAAATTTTCGGCGGTACACTCGATCAACTTCTGCGCATCGCCGCCGGCCTCTTCATTTTTGGCTCGGCGATCTTCGGAACTTTGCTCGCGACTTATACGGGCGTGCTGATTGGTGCCACCGCGATTCCGGCGTGGTTTTTGCATCGCACGCTGCTGCCGATTCATTTTGGAACCGCGGGATTAGGATCTGCGGCTGCACTGTTGGAATTGCTCGGGCACCGAATCCCCCCGCTCAACTTCGTCGGGTTTTATGCGGCCGGCGTTGAAACGGCGCTCCTGATCTGGCTCAGTGTCGATAAACACGGCGCGGCCGATCGCGCGATCCACGAACATGGCACCGGCTGGCTCATCCGGATCGGCGAAGTTTTGAATGGCCCGCTCGCGCTTGTTCTGCGGTTCTTCTCCTTCGTTCCATTCGCGGCACTTTCATTCTTGATCGGCGCGTTGGTCAGCCGCGTCGGCTGGATTTCGGTGGGCAAAGTTTCCGGTTCCGATCCCGAATCTGTTTTCGCCGCCGAGCGTTACTAACGTTCTTCGAGAATGACGCGCTCGACGTGCGCGTAGACGTTGAACGAGGGCGGTCGAAGAAAACCGACCAAGGTCTGATTGCTTTCTCTCGCAAAATTCATCGCCAGAGTTGAAGGCGCCGAAACTGACGCCACGATCGGAATTCCCGCAGACAACGCCTTCTGCATGATCTCGAATGAAGCGCGGCCGCTGACGAGGAGAACATGTCGATCTAAAGGAAGGAGTCCATCGAGAAACGCGCGACCAATTACCTTGTCGACCGCGTTGTGCCGGCCGATATCTTCGCGCACGACTTTCGGTTCGCCGTTCAGATCGAAAATTCCGGCTGCGTGGATTCCGCCAGTGCGCGCGAAGTCGCCCTGATGCTTTCGCAGAAGCTCGGGAAGGGACATCAGTCTTTCCGTTGCGATGCGAACATCTCGCGCCGACTCGATGGGAGGAAAATCTTGCCGGATCGCAGCGATGCTGTTCTTCCCGCAAATCCCGCAGCTGCTCGAAATGGTTCCGAAACGTTTGGCGGAACCGAGTTTCAATTTCACCCCGGCCGCAAGTTCAACGACGACGATGTTCTCGCGAGTGCCCGAAATCTCCGAGATCTCTTTGCGCTCGCGAACGATCGCCTCCGATACAAGAAAACCAGCCGCGAGTTCATCGTCGTGACCCGGCGTGCGCATCGTCGTGGCCAGGCTTTTGCGGCCGATGCGGATCTCAAGCGGCTCTTCGATCGTTAGATCGTCCGGTTGGTACTCGAGTTCGCCGTCGCGTTTTCGGCGAATGATTTTCTCCGATCCGATTCCGGGCTCTTTCATGTGAAACGGCTTGGCGGCGATGGTATCATGGCTTTGGTGAAAATCTGTCACCTTTACATTTCGGGGGGCCACAATTTTGTCGGGCACCATGGCCGCGAACCGGATGAGTATCCGATGATCGAAGTTCCTTTGATCAAATGCATAGCCGGGCGCGGCATTCAGGGCGATCGCTACTTCGATTTTAAGGATGATTACAAGGGCCAGATCACTTTTTTCTCGCTGGAAGTTTTCGATGAACTCTGCGGCGCGCTCGAAGTCCAGGATCGTTCTCCGACGTTGGTTCGACGAAACGTCATCACGCGCGATGTCGATCTTAACGAACTGATCGGCCAGGATTTTGAAATTCAGGGAGTTCGATTTCACGGCACGGAGGAATGCCGGCCCTGTTACTGGATGGACCGCGCCATCGCGCCCGGCGCGGAGGAATTTCTCAAAGGCCGGGGTGGCTTGCGCGCGAGGATTTTGACCGACGGTGCGTTGCGTTCGACCGCACCGGTCCCTAAACGAGCGGGATGAAGATCAGCGCGGTGTTGCTCGCCGGCGGCGAATCGCGCCGCATGGGCAAAGACAAAGCGACGCTTTTCTTTGG
>WNFH01000271.1_pt1 | contig 31812 bp, 33 predicted proteins | sample 5400411 | NCBI WGS metagenome assembly WNFH01 (sample SAMN13153347, study PRJNA577476) | soil metagenome | isolation source: 200 cm saprolite under Douglas fir tree site 2 hole 3 | place: USA:California | collected 2015-04-18 | reverse complement strand
GTATGTGCTCGTTCACGGCGCGTATCAGGGGGGCTGGATCTGGAAGCCGGTCGTGGATCGCCTGCGGGCCTCCGGACACCGCGTCTACGCGCCGACGCTGGACGGCTGTGCCGAGCGCCACCATCTGGTACGTCCCGGCATCACCGCCGCCACGCACGCTCAGGAAATCGCGCAGCTCCTGTTCTACGAGGATCTCACGCAGGTGGTCCTCGTGGGGACGAGCTCAGGAGGCATGGTGATCTGCAAGGCCGCCGAGCTGGCCCGCGACCGCATCGCCCGGCTCGTCTTCGTCGACGCGCTGGCGTTGATGTCTGGAGAGCGGGTCGGCGACATCGTGAAGCGCGTGTCGGCCAACGAGACGACCGCGATCACGACCGGACCCACACAGGCCGACGCGACGAAGCGGCTGTTCGCGGACCTCGATCCTGACACGCGCGCCTGGGCCCTGGCGCGTTACACGCCGCATCCGGTGGCTGCGCTCGAGGCGCCCGTGGAGCTCGGGAGCTTCTGGAACCAGGCGTGGCCCGCGATCGTCATCCGCTGTCGCCGCGCCATGAATCCACCCGAGACGCACCAGCGCCGCACGGCCGAGCGGCTGAAAGCCGTCTGGCACGAGCTCGACACCGGCCACTATCCGATGCTCAGCCAGCCGGACGAGCTGGCGCGGCTACTCCTGGCGCCGCTTTCTTGACAGGGGCACCCTCGCGTTGCAAAGTGCCCCCCGAGCCCAGATGACATGAACGGCATCCACGATATGGGCGGCATGCACGGCTTCGGCCGCGTCGAGCGCGAGAAAAACGAGCCAGTCTTCCACGCGGCCTGGGAGGGGCGGGTCTTCGGGCTCACCCGCGCGTACAGGCACCTCTTCAACATCGACGAGAGCCGCCACGCCATCGAGCGGATGGCGCCGATCGACTATCTGGGCTCGAGCTACTACGAGCGTTGGCTCGACGGTAACGTGCGGCTGCTCGTCGAGAAGGGCGTGATCACGCGCGAGGAGCTCGAGCGCCGCATGGCCCAGCTCGCCAGCGGAACCGACCCGGCGCCGCCGCACTCGGACCCCAAGCTGCTCGAGCGCATGCTGCGGGTCACGAAGGAGCGTCCCCACTACCGCCAGCCCGGACCTCCGCCGCGCTTCGCGACAGGAGATCGTGTCCTCACGCGCAACGACGCGCCGGTGGGACATACTCGGCTGCCCCGCTACGCGCGCGGCAAGCACGGCGTCATCGACCGCGTGCACGGGTCCTATATATTCCCGGACACCAACGCCCATGGGCAGGGCGAGCAACCCCACGCGCTCTACAGCGTTCGCTTCGACGCCGCCGAGCTGTGGGGCGGCTCGGCCGAGCCGTGCGCGCCGGTCCACCTCGACCTCTGGGAGCGCTATCTCGAGCCGGCCGCTCCCGCAAGGAGCACGTCATGAGCCGCGCCCACGACGAACACGGACACCATCACCGCGAGCCGGAATCCGTCCTCTCGCTCCGGGTCCGCGCCCTCGAGTCGCTGCTCATCGAGAAGAAGCTCGTCTCGAGCGAGGCCGTCGACCGCATCGTCGGCGCCTACGAGCAGGACATCGGGCCGCACAACGGCGCCAAGGTCGTTGCCCGCGCCTGGGTCGATCCGGCGTACCGCCAGCGGCTCCTCGCCGACGGGACGGCGGCCATCGAAGAGCTTGGCTTCGGCGGGGTCGACCTCCAGGTGGTCGAGAACACGCCCGGCGTCCACAACCTCGTCGTCTGCACGCTCTGCTCCTGCTATCCGCACGCTCTCATCGGGCTCCCGCCAGTCTGGTACAAGTCGTTCGAGTACCGCTCCCGCGCGGTACGGGAGCCGCGCGTGGTGTTGCGCGAGTTCGGCGTCGACCTGCCCGAGAGCGTGGAGATCCGGATCTGGGACTCGAGCGCCGAGCTCCGGTACCTGGTTCTTCCGCAACGGCCCCCCGGCACCGAACGCCTGAGCGAGGCCGCGCTCGGGGAGCTGGTCACGCGTGACGCGATGATCGGCGTGGCGGTCGTCCCGGCCCCCGCGGCCCGCTGATCGGAGGGGAGTTCGATGGACCCCGTCCCGAGCCGCGAGATCGCCGACATGTCCGGCCAGGCGGCGTTGCCGAGGAAGAACGGCGAGCTGGTCTTCGACGAGGCGTGGCAGGGCCGCATCTTCGGCATGACCGTGGCGATGAGTCACGAAGCCTGCTTCGCCTGGCGCGAGTTCCAGGCCCAGCTCATCGCCGAGATCGCGCACGCGGAGCGCGAGGGCGAGTCCTCGAGCTACTACGAGCGCTGGCTCCACGCCTTCGAGCGCCTGCTGGCCGACAAGGGCCTGCTCGATGAGGCCGCCCTCGCCGAGCGCACGCTCGACTTCGAGACCGGCCGCCGCGACGACGTGTTCTAGTCTCTCGCCATACCCAGCGAAGGAGAGTGCCATGGCCCTCGATCCCCAGGCCCAGGAAGTGATCAACCTCGTCATCAAGTCGGGGCGCCCGGCCTATCACACGCTGTCACCCAAGGACGCCCGCCAGCTGTTCCGCGAGACACGCCCGGCGTCCACCCCGACGCCGCCGGAGATCGGCGCGGTCAGGAACCTCGTGGCCGACGGACCCGGCGGGCCGATCCCGCTGCGCGTCTATCGTCCGGCCGGTGTGGCCGCCGGCACGCCGCTCCCGGGGCTTGTCTTCTTCCACGGCGGCGGCTGGGTGATCGGCGACCTCGACACGCACGACGTGCAGTGCCGACAGCTCACGGCCGAGGCGGGGATCACGGTCGTCGCCGTCGACTACCGCCTGGCGCCCGAGCACAAGTTCCCCGCGGCCGTGGACGACGCCTGGGCGGCGACGCGCTGGGTCGCCGCGCACGGCAGCGAGCTCGGCGTCGACGCCCAACGCCTTGCTGTCGCCGGCGACAGTGCGGGCGGCAACCTCGCCGCGGTGGTCGCTCTGCTGGCGCGCGAGGCAGGCGCGCCGGCCATCGCACTCCAAGTTCTCGTCTATCCGGTGACCGACGTCAGCGCCGAGTCACAGTCGTATCGCGATTTCGCCGAGGGATATCTCCTCACGCGCGAGAGCATGCGGTGGTTCACGAATCACTACTTGAAGTCACAAGGCGAGGCCCAAGACTGGCGCGCCTCGCCGCTGCGCGCCACATCGCTCGCAGGGCTCCCGCCGGCGCTCGTCGTCACCGCGGGGTTCGATCCGCTGCGTGACGAGGGCGCGGCCTACGCGGCGCGGCTCACGGACGCGGGTGTGCGGGTGGACTACGTCTGCTACGGCGGGATGATCCACGGCTTCATGCCCATGGGCCGGCTCATCGACACCGGCAACCGCGCCATCTCCCACGTCGCGGCTTCGCTGCGCCAGGCGCTTCGCTGATGGCGGCCATGAATATCGGCATCTCGGTTCCGCTGCCCGCGTATCACGTCGACGTCGGGTTCATGGCCAAAAAGGCGGAAGAGCTCGGCTTCGAGTCGTTCTGGTGCGCCGAGCATCCGTTCATTCCGGTGCACTCCACGAGCCGCTTTCCGGGCTCGGAGGACGGCGTCATCCCGGAGAGCTACTCGCACTTCGTCGATCCCTTCGTCGCGCTGGCGCGCGCGTCGGGCGCCACGAAGACGATCAAGCTCGGGACCGGGATCGTGCTCGTCCCGGAGCGCCACCCGCTGCTCCTGGCCAAGGAGATCTCCACGCTCGACCTCTTCAGCGGCGGGCGGTTTCTGTTCGGTATCGGGGCGGGCTGGCTCCGGGAAGAGACCCAGATCATGGGAGGCGACTTCGATCATCGCTGGACCCAGACGCGGGAGTCGATCCTGGCCATGAAAGAGCTGTGGACGAAGCCCGCGGCCGAGTTCCACGGCAAGTACTACGACTTCCCGCTCGTGAAGTCGTTCCCCAAGCCCCTGCAGAAGCCGCACCCGCCGGTGCTCCTGGGCGGCTCGGCCAAGAACATCCTGGAGCGCATCATCGCCTGGGGCGACGGCTGGCTGCCGAACCGGGTCACGCCGGAGAAGCTTCGCGAGGGCCGCGCGACGCTCGATCGGCTGGCGAAGGACGCGGGACGCGATCCGTCGAAGATCACCATCTCCGTCCACGGCCAGCCTGCCGACCGTGACCTCCTGAGACGCTTCCACGATGCGGGCGCCAACCGGGTCATCGTGCGGCCGCCCGTGGTCAAGACCGAGTCGGAGATGGGGACGGAACTGTCACGCATGGCCGACGCGGTCTTGAAGTAGCCGACGGCGGCCGACCACACCCTCGACGCTACTCGGGCAACGTGAGCCGGACGACCTCGTCGACCGACGGGGCCTTGTCCAGTCCGGCCACGGCGGCCACGAATCGGTCGTAGCGCGGCGTCGAGATCGGCAAGCCGGGCACGAAGCGCCGGAGCACCTCGGCGTCCCGCGCGAAGTCCCACATCAGCTCGCGCCCGTGGTATTCCCCGGTGACGCGCCGGCCGTCCCGCAGCGCGAACGTCAAGCGCGGCGCGAAGCACTCGCGACCGACCGCGCCGATGATCTCGACACGCCGCTGGAGCGCGGCCACGCGCGCCGCGAGCTCCGCGCCGCTCGAGGCGCCCGCGTCGCGCGGGTCCTCGACGTTGCGTTCCAGCACGGGATAGTCGCCGGCGATCACCGTGTACGCCAGCATGTAGGCCGTGCGTCCGAACCCGCTGCCGTCGGGGGCCGGGGGGCGAGGGAATCTGGGCGACGGATAGAGCGTCTCCAGATAATTCATCTCGAGCGTGATGTGCTCGATCTCGTCGGCGGCGAGCTTGTGCCGCGACGTCATCTCGCTCGCCAGCCAGACGACCGGCTGATTGAAGCCCGGGGTCGGATAGATCTTGAACTTGACGTCGAGGACTTCCCAGCGCCGGCCGAGATCCGCCACGATCTCGTCGAGGTCGGCCTTGGGCGCCCCGGTGAAGGTGTAGGCCAGATCGCCCCTGTTACTTCCCGTAAACGCGTAGTAGAACCCGCCATCGCCTTCCAGCGCCGTCGGCGCCCCCTGAAAGCCCTGGGCGGCGAGGCTGGCCGCCCACATTCCGCTTCGGGCCGCCTGCGCCTCGGCGAAGTCCGCGTCGCGCGCACCGGTGCGCTGGCCCTCGATGAGGCTCCCCGCAAAGCTCGCGGCCAGAGCAATGGCATGCGTGGTCCCTTGCGCATCGAGCCCGAGCAGCCTCGCCGTCGTCGCGGCGCAGCCGAGAATCCCGTAGACCGGGCTGGCGCGAAAGCCGTGCGCCGGGGTCGACGGAATGAAATCGCGCGCGCACCGGCACTGCACCTCGTAACCGGCGACGAGTGCGGTCAGAAGCTCGCGGCCGGTCCTGCCGACCCCTTCGGCGGTCGCCAGACCGGCCGGGACGATGAGGACGCCGGGATGGGTGAGCATGTGATACGAGTCGCACTGGTTGTTCACCGCCACCGCCACACCGTTCGCGAAGGCGGCGCCCGCGCGCGTCACGCGCGTGCCGTCCACCCACAGCGAGGCGCCCTGGCCGGCCCCGACCCGCCGCGGGCCGAGGCTCTCGTGCTCGATCACGGCGCGCCGCGCCGCCGCCGTACGCGCGTTGTCCGCGCCGACTAGCCCGACGGTGACGGCGTGGTTCACGAATGCCTTCGCCTTGTCGACGACGGCCGCGGGGAGCTCCTCGAAACGGAGCCGGGCGACGAACTCACCGAGCTGTACGGCGAGGGGCGTCTTTTCCATGGCTGGAGCATAATACGGCGCATGCGACCTCGTGAGGAGACGATCTCCGTCGGCGGCGTCGGCGTGCACACATGGATTGGCGGGCAGGGCGATCCCTTGCTGGTGCTCCACGGCGCCGGCGGCAACCGTGGCTGGACCCGATGGCTGGCGCAGGTCGCCGAGCGCTTCACGGTGTGGGCGCCCACGCACCCGGGCTTCGGGCGCTCCGGCGACGCCGATTGGATGGACGGCATCGACGACCTTGCCCGGTTCCACCTCTGGTTTATCGACGCCGCCGGGCTCGGCCGACCGCATCTCGTGGGCCACTCGATCGGCGGGTGGACCGCGGCGGAGATGGCGACGATGAGCCCGGGCTCGATCGACCGGCTCGTTCTGGTGGCGCCGGTCGGTCTCAAGCCGGAGAAGGGCGAGATCCTCGACGTCTTCTACTATTCGCCCCCGCAGCTTCTCACCATGACCGTGCACGACCCGAAGACCGTCCCGGAGTGGGACGAGCTCTACGGCCGAGCGCCCACGCCGGCGGAGGTCGAGATCGCGACGCGCAACCGGGAGATGGCGGCGCGCCTGACCTGGAAGCCGTACATGCACAACCCCCGTCTGGCGCACTTTCTGCCCCGCGTGACGAATCCGACCTTGATCGTCTGGGGCCGCGAGGACCGCGTCGTGCCCCTCGAGTGCGGCGAGCAGTACCGGCGGCTCTTGCCCAACGCTGACCTCACCGTGCTCGAGCGGTGCGGCCACCTGCCGCCGGTGGAGCAGCCCGAAATCTTCGCGCGCCTGGTGCTCGACTTTCTCGGAGGACACAACCGGCGATGAAGCTCTACTACTTCAGCGAGATGCCGCACCACGAGTTCCCCGACGAGGAGGGCGACAAGTACCCCTCGCTCCGCCTCGAGTTCCCGAACCGCTTCTTCGACCGGGAGAAGGCCGCCGCGAACTACCAGCGCTACCTCACCGAGTACGAGTTCGCCGACCAGGCGGGTTTCGACGGCCTCATGATCAACGAGCACCACTCGACCCCCTCGTGCGTGAACGTCGGCGTGAACATGACTGCGGCGATTCTGGCCCGCACGACCCGGCGGGCCAAGATCCTGCTGCTCGGCAACATCCTGCCGATCGAGGACAACCCCGTGCGGATGGCCGAGCAGCTCGCCATGGCGGACCTCATCTCCGGCGGCCGGGTGTTGTCCGGATTTGTGCGCGGCGTCGGCGTGGAGACCTGGTGGTCCAACACGAACCCCGTCCACAACCGCGAGCGCTTCGAGGAGTGCCACGACCTCATCCTCAAGTGCTGGACCGAACCAGGGCCGTTCCGCTGGGAAGGCCGCCACTACCACTTCCGTCACGTCAACCCGTGGTGCCTGCCGCTCCAGAAGCCGCATCCGCCCATCTGGACTCCCGGCACCGCCAGCCCCGAGACGGCGGTGTGGGCCGGGCGCCGCGGCTACACCTACGTGCCATTTCTGGTGCCGTCCGAGATCGCGCGCGAGCTGTTCGACTACTATCGCCAGGGCGCCGCCGAGGTCGGCCGAACCGTGACTGCGGACAACCTCGGCTTCCTCATCTGCGCCGTCACGGCGGAGACCAAGGCGAAGGCGCTCGAGGCCGGACGGCATTTCGTCTGGCGCATGGGGCCGACGCTGCGCGCGCCGACCGAGTACTTCGCGCCGGTGGGAATGCGCTCACGAGCGGGGGCGCAGTTCGCGTTGCGCGCGCGCCCGCGGTCGCTGGCGACGATGAGCTACCAGGAGCTGCTGGACGGCCAGTTCATCGTCGCCGGCACGCCCGACGAGGTGATCGACCGTTTCTCTCGCATCCAGCGAGAGCTGGGAGTCGGCCACCTTCTCCTCGAAGGTCAGGAGTCGCGCATGGACCACCCGACGACGATGCGCTCGATCGACCTGATGGGCGCGAAGGTCATCCCGGCGGTGGCGGCGCTCTAAGGGCTCAGCCGCGCTTCGTCTCGAAGAACTCCTTCAGCAGCGCGCCGCACTCGGCGCCGAGGACGCCGCCCAGCGCCTCGACGCGATGGTTCAGGCGCCCGTCGTCGAGCAGCCGGTACCGCGACTCGACGGCACCGGCCCGCGGGTCGGGCGCGCCGTACACGACCCGCGCGAGGCGCGCCTGAATGACCGCGCCGCAGCACATTGCGCACGGCTCGAGCGTCGCGTAGAGCACCGCGCCCGGCAGCCGGTAGTTCCCGACCTTCTGCGCCGCCTCGCGCAGGGCCAGCACCTCGGCGTGCGCCGTCGGGTCGACGAGCGCGATCGGCGCGTTGTGCGCCTGCCCGACGATCACATCGTCGACCACGACCACGGCACCCACCGGCACCTCGCCGGCCCCGAGACCTATCCGCGCCTCGGCGAGCGCCGCGCGCATGAACCCTTCGGCGTCCACCTTCTTATGGGCTCTCGGTCGCCGCGGTCTGGAGCGCCAGGAGCGGAGCCACCGGCCCCGGCACCGCCTGAACGGTTCGTTGCCGTCCCTCCGTCACGTTGGCGATGATGAGGATCGCGACGAGGACCAGCACCACGACCGCGCCGCTCACGATCAGCGAGATGAACATCGGCTCCAGCGCCTCCGCGCGGGCCGGGTGCACAACCATCACGCCCAGCGCCACCAGCAGTACCACGCAGACACACTTTGTGAACGTCACGAGGTCCTCCCTTCCATTGGTCCCGCGTCGGAGATTTAATTTAAGTGGTGCGCCCTAGAGGATTGCTCAGGGGCTACCACACCATACGCTATCTTCGCGTCGTCGCTTACTTCTCTGTCCTGCCTCTGACGAGGCGTTGTCCCTTCCGTTGTCCCCTCTACTCCTGGCGCCCGTCCTCTTCTGGTAGCTCCCCTGCTCAACCAGGCCGTTTTCGTTTCCGAGTGGATCTTTCTGCTCGACGAGAATCATGCCCTTCTTGCTGATGTTCACTTCGACCTGTTCCATGCGCCATTCCATCATTGCTGCCCCCTCAGTCCGTGAGGTTCACAACGCGCGAGAGACGATGGACCATAGCACGGACTGCCCCTATCTCGCCTCCCGTCTGCCACTTCACCAAGCCGTCCAGCCCGCCCATTGTTACGATGTACCGCCGTGGCTGACCAAGAGAAGAAACGTGCGCCGCGTGGCGACGGCCGGAAGCAACGCCGGCCACGCCTAAATCAGCTAATCCAGGGGTCAGGTCTCGATGAGCACACGATACCCGGACCACCGCCGATGCGCTCACTGCGTCGCCACGTTCTCCGTCGCCTTCCACACGAAGAACGAACGATCCGCCAGTACGTCGAAATCCAAACGCGCGGGGAACGCGTCACCCATCTTGAGAAAATCACGACCGAGCGCATCGGCACGAGGCGACTCGATGCCTGGGACGTTCATACTGGCCGTGAGCGCTATTGGGTGATCACGGACCCCACGAACCTGTATCTGCAAAAGGATTTCCCGAGTCTGGACTATACCCTCTCGTTCCACGTTGGCATAACCACCCGCGTCGCTGCGATGCAGTCGCCGCCTACCGACCCTGCCCAAGAGCGTCGCTTCGCAGGAGCCTGGAGACGCTGGACCCAAGCTGCCGAGTCGCTTGAACGCGCCGAAGAGATAGAGGACTTACAAGGCGTCGGCATGCGCTGCCGAGAGTGCCTGCTCGAATTTGTTCGCGCCGCTGCCGATCCGGCGCGCCACGTCCCTTCCGGAACACCACAACCGAAGCGCGCCGATTTTGTCGGATGGAGTGAGCTAATCGCCAACGCGGTCGCAGCAGGCTCAAGCGCCGAGCGCACACGGCACTATCTCAAGACGACCGCTGAGGCCACGTGGGCGCTGGTCAACTGGCTAACGCACGCGCGTGGTGTCACGTGGATAGATGGCGAAATGTCGGTAAGGGCCACCGCCACTGTGCTCAACGCCTACGGATTCTCCGCCATGCGCCTTGAAACCGACGCGCCGAGCCAATGTCCTCAGTGTAGCTCGCACCGTCTGTCGTTCGATTTTCGGCCGAATCGCGAGCCACCAGAAGTGACCGTATGCAATGCGTGCGGCTGGACGGAGCGGAGCCGTCCGATACGCCGCACTCGCCCGAAGTGAAACGCCCTCTACTTGAGCGTCGGCGGCAGAATCACATTCACCGTCGGAGCCGTGGCATTGATGGTGTTCACAGTCGCCTGAGTGGCGATGTTCGTGAGATTCGCTGTGGCCTGAGGCGCAGCAGGATCCAGCGAAGCGACGACTTCGCCGAATCGCAATGCCCCCGTCCCTGGCGTCAACGGTGTGTCCTTTACCACCATCGGCGTAGGACTCACCGGGAAGCGCCACGCCAGCACACCGATGACGAGAACCGAGAAGCCGCATGCAACTGCGGCGAGGAAGTTACGCCGTCCCCACTTGTCATCCGTTCTCTGTACGATGATCACAGGCGCGATGATCACAGGCGGGCTGACCTTCGACGTGCGAGAAGGCCACCCCCGCAGATGCACTCTCAAGCGACGATGCCAATTCCGCATTGGCCCGATACTAGCTAGTCGCCGTCTGCTGCTGCAGCGCCTCGGTCAGCTCGCGTCGGAGCCGTACCGCTTCTTCTGCGAGCCGGTCGTTCTCCTTGATCAGCTCCGCCTTTGTCAGGCTTCGTGCGGACCGTGGGCTATTTGACCTCACGCGAGTTCCCTCATCTCCGCCTCCGCCTGCTCCAGCCAGAACCGCATGTCCATCTCGCGGTACATCGTCGTCGCCGTGGTGAGGTGCTCGCGGGCCTGCTCGCGCTTGCCCGTGCGCCCGTAGAGCTTGCCGAAGCCGAGGTGACAGTGGGCGACGAGCGGGCGCATCCCGCGCGGCTCGGCGAGCGCCAGCGCCTTGCGATAATGCGCCTCCCCGCTCTCGGCATCGAACCGGTCGGGATGGGTCGCGATGTCACCGAGCAGGTGGAGCGCATGGGCAGCGAATCCGGGTTGACGCGGAGAGGATTCGACCGCACGGTCTGCCAAGCGCCGCGCTTCGTCGAGCAAGCCCAGCAGCAGACAGGCGCGACCAAGCGAGTAGCAGGACCAGCTGTGCTGGAAGACGACTCCCCCCGCTGCTTGACCCTCGATGAGCTGCTCACCTTCGCGGAGCCGGTTCAGCGCCTCGCTCATGTCGCCGAGCTGCGCCAGTGCCCAGGCTGAATAGGCGACCACGAGGGGCAGGTGGAGGGGGCTCCCAGTCCTGACCACTGCGATCGAGTGCTCGATCAGTGAGCGCGTCCTCGCCCAGTCGCCCTTGAGGAGGTGAAGCGTGCCCGCGGCCCGGTGGGCCATACCGACGGTGAACGCATGATGCGTCGGCTCGGCGAGCCGGAGCGCCTCGGCTTCGTACTCGGCGGCCTCCGCGAATCTGCCGAGTTGGGCGAGGCTCAGGACTAAATAAGAGCGGTTGTAAACCGATGCCGGTGCGGAAAGTCCGAAAGACTCGGAGCCCCGATGGGCGGGGAGGGCCGCGAGATTGTCGGTGCCTAGCTCTACCGCTCGCTTGTACTCGCCCCGGTGGTAATGCACCTGCCCGAGATAGGTCGTCGTGAGAATGCGGAGCTCGAGGTCCCCGAGGTCCCGTGCGATTGCGAGCGCGCGTGTGCCGGTCACGAGTGCCTCGTCCAGCTCGCCGAGCAAGTCGTGGATGAGCGCCATGAGAGCGCAGACCCGGCCTCGCCGGCGGTCATCGTTCAACCGCTCGGCGAGGGCTCCGGCCTCGTGCAGGCGCTCCAGCGTTCGCCGGACTTCATCGAGCTGGGTCAACACCGGCCGCAGGTCGATCCGGATGTCGAAGGCCTGCTCCAGAGTGGACTGGCTCTGCGGCATCACCTCGAGGACAGCCAGGGCCTGCTCGAACCAGCCCCGGGCGTCCAGGAGCGCTGAGCGCGCGGCCGCCTTGAGGCCGGCCTGCCGGAGATAGTGCACCGCCTTCTCCCGTAGCTCACCCCGGACGGCGTGATGGGCGAGCTGCTCGATGTGCTCGACGAGACGCTCCTGGTGGAGCGCCTCGATCGCCTTGACGATTCTCGTGTGAAGCTCGCGACGACGCCCTTGCAGTAGGCTCCCGTAGGTGACCTCGTGCGTGAGCGCGTGCTTGAAGGTGTACTCGAGCTCGGGAAAGAGTCGGGTCTCGTAGAGGAATTCAGCGGCCCGCAGGCGTGCGAGACCGAGCCGCAGCGCGTCCTCCCTGTCGTCCACCACGGCATGCAGGAGGTTGTACAGCACGTCCTTCCCGACGACGGACGCGGTCTGGAGGAGCCGCTTGTCCTCGGGCGACAGTCGGTCGATGCGCGCCGCAAGGATCGCCTGGGCGGTCGCCGGGACCTGAAGCGCCTGGAGCGGTTTCACGAGGCGGGACGTGCCGCGGTCGCCCGAGAGGGCGCCGGTCTCGACGAGCGTTCGAACGCTCTCCTCCAGGAAGAATGGATTGCCCTCGGTTCGATCGATCAAGAGGCGCTTGAGCGGCAGGAGCTCGTCGCCCACGCCGAGCAGGGCTTCGAGAAGCTCTTCGGCGCTCTCGACCGGGAGCGGATCGATGCGGAGCAGCCGGTAATACGTCTTTCCGCTCCAGGCGTGCGTGTACTCGGGCCGGTAATTCACGAGCACCAGGATCTTCGCCGTCGGAAGGCTCTCGACGACAGCGTCGAGCAGCGCCTGCGTCTCCCCGTCGATCCAGTGGAGGTCCTCGAATACCACGATCAGCGGTTGGATCTGCGCTTCGCGCAGAAGAAGTCGTTTGAGGCTGTCGAGCGTGCGCTGCCGTCGCTGCGGCGGATCGAGTCGCATCCATTCTTCGTCGTCGACCGGAACATCGAGGAGTGCCAAGAGCGCTGGCAGCGACGGCTCGAGCGCGCGGTCGAGCGAGAGCAGCTTGCCGGTCACCCTCTCGCGGATCCTTCGCTGGTCGTCCGGCGATTCGATCTGGAAGTACGCTCCCAGCAGCTCGATCACCGGCAGGTAGCTCGTCGCCTTGCCGTAGGAGACGGACCCGGCCTCGACGATCAGACAGCCCTCGGTGCGGTGCGAGTGCGTGAACTCCCAGAACAGCCGCGACTTGCCCACGCCGGGCTCACCGACTACGGCGACCACCTGGCCCTTGCCGGTCTTCGCCTGCGCGAGGGCGGTGAACAAAGTATCCATCTCGGCGTCGCGGCCGACGAAGGTGGTCAGACCCCTGGCCGCCGTGGCTTGCAGGCGCGAGCGTACAGAGCTCGCCCCGGTCAACTCGAAGATCTCGGCGGGCGTCGCCAGCCCCTTGACCGTGACTGTCCCGAGCGACTGGACTCGGACGAAACCCTCCGCAAGGTGCAGCGTGTCAGGCGTCAGCAGAATCGCGCCCGGGTCGGCCATCTGCTCCATGCGCGCGGCGAGGTGCGTAGTCTGTCCCACGGCGGTGTAATCCATGTGCAGGTCTGACCCGATGGACCGGACCACGACCTCGCCGGAGTTGAGCCCGACGCGAATACGCACGGGTATGCCGTAGGTCCGGAAGATTCCCTCCGCGTACTGCTTCACGCTCTCCTGCATCCGGAGCGCGGCATAGCACGCGCGTACGGCGTGATCTTCATGGGCGAGCGGCGCGCCGAAGAGCGCCATGATCCCGTCGCCCATCACCTGGTTAACGGTGCCCTCGTAACGATGCACGGCTTCCATCATCCGTTCGAGCACCGGGTCGAGGATCTTCCGCGCTTCCTCGGGGTCACGGTCGGCGAGCAGCTCCATCGAGCCCTTGAGGTCGGCGAAGAGGACCGTCACCTGCTTGCGCTCACCCTCCAACGCGCTCTTCGAGGTGAGGATCATCTCGGCGAGGTGCTTGGGGATATACGTCTGGGGAGAGCTGAACCGCGGCTCGACTGTTGCCTGTGGCGCGACGGGCTCTCCACATTCTAAGCAGAATTTCGCGCCTGCTGGCAGCTCGCTACGACACTTCGGGCAGGTCAGCGCTACACGAGCTCCGCACTCCAGACAGAACTTGGCCTGCGGCGGATTCTCGTGCTGGCACCGGGGACATTTCATGCCGAGCCTCCAGTGAATCGGGCCGGGCGTATGGGCAGGGCGAAGGTAGCCCACGCGTGCGACCGCGTCAATTCGCGCTATCGCGACCCGATCCGCTCAAAGGACCAGTGACGGCGGTGCCGCCGGAAGAGCCGTTCAGCTAGACACCGTCTCTCGGCGACGCGGAAGATCGGCAATGGCGAGACGGCCATAGAGCGGCCACCCACGGGGGCCACGGTCAATCGCGCCCTGGCGCTGCTGCACCATCTCCTCCGGCTGGCGTACGACGAGTGGGAACTGCTGGAGGTTGTGCCTCGAATCAGGCTTGAGCGCGAGCCCGAGGGCCGGCTTCGGTGGCTGACGCCGGAGGAAGCGACTCGCCTGCTCGATGCTTGCCGCGAATCCAGAAATCCCCACCTGAACGACCTGGTCGAGTTCGCGCTCTTTACCGGATTGCGTCGCGGTGAGGTGCTCGGCCTGACCTGGAGCGCGTCGACCGCGCCCGCGGGGTTGTTGTGCTCGACGTCACCAGAACGGCCGGCGGCGCGAAGTGCCGCTGAACGGCCGGGCCGACGCCGTGCTCGCTCGTCGCGGTTCCCATGCGCACGGGCGGGTCTCCGGCAGTAACTGGAACGCCTTCGAGGGCGCCGTAGCGCGTGCCAAGCTGGAGGACTTCCGCTTTCACGACCTGCGCCACACCTTCGCGTCCTGGACCGTCCAGCGGGGCGCTACGCTCCAGGAGGTGAAGGACCTGCTCGGACACAGCACCCTGGCAATGGTGATGCGCTATGCGTACCTGAGCCCGGAGCACCTTCGCAGTGCCGTCGCTCGCCTCGATACCGCCCTACCGACCGCGAGTTCAGCGCAAGTCTCGGCGCAAGAGGTTGTTGCCGCTCTGTAAGTGTGGTGCGCCCTAGAGGATTCGAACCTCTGGCCTTCGGATTCGTAGTCCGACGCTCTGTCCACCTGAGCTAAGGGCGCAACGGGCACTTACGATACACTACGCGGCGCCCCGGGGCGAGCGGGCTAGTTCTACAGTGCCTTCCTGCGGCGATACCAGCCGCTCCACAGCCGCGTGGAGATGGCCTGGGGCAGGCTTCTTCTCGGGCCGTTGCCTCGCCATTGCGGCTGGTCTTGCTCAGAGCCCCAGCCAATACAGAGCCAACAGAAAGCACTGGAGGGAGATTGCATCGAGGGGCTCTCTGAACCACGTCCACCTATCAGAAGCAGCCGCATGTACGGGGATCCAAAACCGTTGAAGGTGGACCCCCGAACAGGCCCCCGCCAAAAGCGCTGGCCATGGAGAAGTGCGTCTCCATTTGATGCCCCCTTCGGCGTTGCCCCGCCTCAGTGGCTCGTGGTGTCCGACTCTGCCTTCCTCAGCGTCGCCCAGGCGGACTACTGAAGCCGATTTACGTCCATGTGCGGAGTAATTCCGAGAAGCTCCCAGCCGTAGACGGCTCCGGAGCGGTGGATCGGGTGACAGAGCCCATCGAAGCTCGCCGCCTGACACTCACTGAGGTGCGTCCGCGTCCGGGCGAGCGTCTGGAAGGCGTCAATCACAAGACTCAGGGGCCATCCCGCGGCCTCATACCCGTAGATGAGAATCGCCTTCCGCCCAGTGAAGCCGGAGCTCGATAGCTTCTCGCAGTCGGTCACGGCGCTCCGATGCTGGGCATAGGGCGACAGGACCTGCAGGAGGATGTTATCGTTCAGCTTCCCGTTGTCCCCCAACAGCCGCCACATCTTGACCTCGATGAACCAGTGCTCGCCGCCAGCGTGGACCGAGAGATCGCACTTCTGGCGACGCTCCGTGGGATACGGGACGGCGAATTCGACCCGGGAATACCTGGCGGGTCTGGCTGCACGCATCTCATCCAGTACCAGCCGCACCGTCTGCGCCTCGGTGTGGGGGCCAATGCCGGGCTGAAAGATTTGCTCGGACCGCTGGTTGACGGCTTGCGGTTGTTTGGCGTCCGCTGCTTTCAGCCCGTCAGCGAAGTTAACAACGAAGGCAGTAAGGAAACTGGGTGGCGTGGCCACGCCACGAACCTATGACGGCCGACCGGTGGGCGTCAAGCAGCCTGAAGCGTCTTACCGCTTGGCCCGCCGACACCCATCCTGCCGCACCTCTGCCTCCGTCGCGTAACACCGCTCAGGCGTCGCCCTGCCACAGAGGGGGGCTCTGACGGATCAGCCAGCCTTCAACCCACGCTCCTATTTCTGGCCCTCGCGCTGGTGAGCCGCGCCCTGAGACGGGCTGGCCCACGCTCGTAGCTGCTGACGGGCCAGGGCGATGTCCCGGCCCGGGATGAGCACGCGACACTCGACCGCCTTGAGCATTCGCTCGGCGCGGTCTTCTGGCACGGCGTAGGTCGCCGTGGTCCTGTTCTTGGCGAACTCAGACCGAGTCAGCGGGAGTGTCCATCGCTTTCCGTCACACGTGATATCGACGGTTGGGTAGGCGGGACTCCCGTGGCCCACCAGGTGGACTTGCCGCTGCGTGGTCTTGGAATTGATGCTCAGAACCACTCGCGGGCCTCCCGAGTTTGCCGCGAACGTATGGGAGGGAGCACCCTGCGCGACGATGAGGGCGATGAGGACGAGAAGGACGACCATACCTCTCATTGCGGACTCCCAGAGGCGTGCCGATAGACAAACTATCGTTCCAATCAGTGTAGCCGGGACCTCAGTCAGAAACTAATTTCTGGAGGGCGACCACGAGGACCCGACATCGCCTCAGATGAGTTCGTCGGTATCGACCACCGACCAACCGAGCTTCCTCAAGGAGGGCTCGAGACGATGGCGTCGCTCCACTCGCCGCCTCTCTACTCCGGCAAACGCGTCATGGGGCTCCCGACGCTCCCCTCCACGACGGTCGAGGACGACCCTTACATTGCTCCAGCCCCCAAACTGCCAGAGCAGCTCTTCATATCGGTCCAGACGGGAGCAGGCCACGACAAAGATGAGCACGTCTATGTCCCGCTCACGTGTCTAAAGGGCGCAACGGGGACTTACGATACACCACCCGCCGCGCCAGTGCGATGTGTCTTGACATGGTGCCGGATCGCTCCGATGATCCCGGCGTTCGGTCCCGTCCGATAGCCCCCAAAGGAGGAGACAGATGAAGCTCTTCGTCATGGTCCTCGCCTTGGTCGCTTCGGCCGCTGGTCCCGCACTCGCCTCGGAATGTCCGGCCTTGCAAGCCCAGATCGACAAAGCCGTCGGCAACCGCTACGACGCGAGCGCCGGCAACGCGAAAGCACTCGCGCGGGAGGCCTGGGCGCTCCATCAGGAGGGCAAGCACGCGGAGTCGGTCGTGAAGTACGACGAGGCCGCGAAGGCCGCCGGGCTCACGCTGACGAAAAAGCAGTAACGACCCGACCCGGCGCGTCAGGGAAGCTGAGCTCCAGCTGGAGAGAGCGCCGAACTGTGTCCGATTCGTGGTCCGACGCTCTATCCAGCCGAGAGCGCTCAGCGAATGGCGGAGAGGCCGGGATTCGAACCCGGGACAGAGCTTTTAACCCTGTAACCGCTTAGCAGGCGGCTGCCTTCGGCCAGCTCGGCCACCTCTCCAAGGGTCAAGCCGGCCTAGTATACAGCGTCAAGAGTCCACCCGCGGATCGCATCAGCGTCCTCGCGATCTTTGAGCCGCCGCGATGGCCTCCTGGAGCGTCTCCCTCAGGTCGAAGGCCTGGAGGCCGTACTTCTCCTCGTATCCGGCGGATTCCTCGACGGCCTTACTGAGTATCGGGATGAGGGACGGATCACCGAGCCGTCCGAGTGCGTAGACCGCGCATCCGCGCACGGTCAAACTATCGTCCTTCAATCGTCGCACCAGGACTTCCCGCGACCCCGTATCCGCAGCCTCGCCCAGCGCGAGCACCGCCTCCTGACGAACCGCGGCGTCTCCATGGCTCGTCAGCTCCCGCAGTTTCGTCAGTCCTCGGGCGTCGCCCACGGCGCCCAGCGCCCGGGCCGCCAGCACGGCAGTCATCGGGTTCCGCTCCTGCAAGAGATCGCTCAGCCGGCGCCGGACGCCTTCGCTTCCCTTTCGGCCGGCGAGCTTGGCCAGGGAGCTCCCGGCCTCCCACCTGACGGCGAAGTCTTCCTTCTTGTCCCCCCGGCTCAGAAGCTGGATCAGGACCGGGACCGCGATCGTCTCGTTGTCGATGAGCCCCAGCGCGGCTGCCACAGCCTGACGCACCGACAGGTCGGGATCGTCCTTGTAGCGCCCGATGAAATTCGCGTAGCGAGGCGGCCCGACCTTGCCGAGGGTGACGAGAAGCTCGCCCTTCCATTTCCCGGCGACGACTAGATCCGCCATGGCCTTTGAGTGGGAGAAGTCCGCGAGTGCGTTGATCGTCGCGAGCACCGTGTTTCCGCAGAACGGCTCGTATCTGCGCTCCGCGAACACATCCGCTGGCGTCACGGCCAGCAGGCAACACCCTCACTCCGCGCACTCGTGCTCGATCGACTTTCCGCTCTTCACCAGATCGAGGAGTGGCACGACGGCCTCTTTGGCCTTGTGATCCTCGAGCGCGCCGGCGATCGTCTGGCGCATGTCGCCGGCGCACCGATTCCAGTCGCGGGTCGTGATCGTGTCGATCAACCCCGCGACGATCAGCGCCCGCTGTTGCGGGTACTTGCGAAGCTGCTCCGCAGCTCCGTAGGCCTTATCGAAATCAGGATCCTTCAGGTCCCGGATCAGCGCTCTCACCTTGCTCGCGTCGTCCTGGCCGTGGGCGAGGCCGGCGAGCAGCACGACCGCGCCGGCAATGGTGAGAAGTCCCACGCGACTTGTCCACGCGTTCATGCGCCACCTCCCGGCGAGTCCACCCGGATGCATACACCGTGAGAGAGCTTAGCAGATGGACGCGGCCGTCCGTCGGCGGGTCAGTCGTAAACGCAGAAGAATCGCCGCTGGTTGGTGGCGAATCCCAGCGCGAGTCGGGGCAGGACGCGCCGTGCGTAAGTTGCTTCCGGACTGTCCGGGATCAGTTTGAGTACGTCGTTGTACAGCGCGATCGCCTTCTGCCTGGCCGTCAGGGCCCCAGCCTGATATCGCGCAGATTGCGCATACGCGTCCTCCGGCGATGCCTGGCTCAGCGACCACCACGTCTCATAGGACTGCGCGACCAGGAACTCGACGTCCGCCCGCGCTGGGCTCGCGGGGCGGCGCGCGCGGAAGGCCTCGCCCTGGCTGATCACCGCGCGGAACTGGTCGCTGCCCTTGTGACAGGCGACGCTCGTGTCCCAGCCGAGCCCGAGCAGCCGCACGAACGCTCGCTCCCCCCACGGGTCAAGGGGATATTCCTGCCAGATCCGCCACAGCAGCCCGTGCCCGTAGACCCAAGTCGCGCCGAGCTGCGACCATTGCCACGCGAGGCCGTGAGAGCTGAGCGTCCGCCGACGCGCAGCCCACTCGGGCGAGCGCTCGTCGTCGGCGCCGAGCTGGTCCGCGAGCAGCTCGGCCGCGAGGAGGAGCACCGGCCGGCGCGCGTCGCGGGTCGCCGCCGCCTTCAGGAGATCCAGGACCAGGCCGTAGGCCTTGGACTGCGTGGCCGGATCTCCTCGCCCCTCCCGCAGGCGGGCGATCAGCGCGCCGTAGTCGGGATATGGTGCACGCAGCTCCTCACTGAGCACCATGACGAGTCGCGACTCCAGCTGGTCCTGCCAGTCCGGCGTCCCCCGCGCCGCGCGCTCGCGCTCTTCCTCGGTCAGGGCGGTGAGGAGCGGCCGCTGACGGGCAAGGAGCCCAACGTACGGAGGTCCGGAGGGCGGCTCGTCGACGTACAGCAGGATTTCCAGCACGTCGGTTCGCCATCGCCTGATCTCACGCCAGAACGCCGAGCCGAATTCCTGCACCATCAACTTCGCGGGACGCTCCGCATTGCCGTGGCGCTCGGAAATTCGTTCCGCGAGTGCTCGATGACGTTCGGCGAGCGCCGCCGGGTCCAACGCCGACGGCTGAGCGACCGGCGCGAGAATCCGGGCGCGGAACTGCTCGAGCCGCGGCGCCGGGGGATCGCCAGAGAAGACGTAGAAGAACCACTCTCGGACGGTGCCCGCGTCGTCGCTGCGGCAGCGGTACGCCCACTCCTCGTCGGCCGTGCTCCAACTGCCCGTGCTGCGGTAGCGCTCGCAGCTCGCGGCCGGGCCCGACCGCGTCCACGCGTCGTACGTGGCGCCCCAGGGCGCCTCGCGCAGCGCCCTCCATACATCCTCGACCGGCGCATCGCCCGCAGCCACCGCACGGAGGCCGAGGGCGAGCGCGAGCGCGGCGAGCGGCAGACCGAGGCGCGGCATCACGGCGCGCGCTCGGCGCTGGAAAAGATGATGAAGGCGGATCAGCGCTTCGGGGGAAAGGCGCTCGCCATCTGGCGGGCCGCCGAGGCCATCGCCACCCGCATCGCGTCGAGCAAGCCTTGGCGCTGGGTGGTCACGAACCAGCGCCCGGGGTCCGACTCGCCGAACTCCACGTACGTCGCCAGCTCTTCGTTGCTCAGCGAGCGATAGGTGTAGAGCCAGCGCACCAGGGCCGCGCGGGTCAAGGCGTCCTGCTGCCCTCGCAGCTTGCGCTCGGCCGCATCGGTTTCGCGGCTGGTGGGCCGCTGCGCGGTCGACAGAACGGGCTCGAGCGACCGCGAGACCGCCTGGAAGGCGACGACGGCCATCTCGATCTGCAGCTCGGCGCTGCGCGTGGCCGCTTCGTGCCGCTGGACGAGAGCGACGCGAGCCGGCTTCGGGATGTCCCCTTGCAGACCCAAGGTGAAGCGCTCGAGATCCTGCTTCGCTCCCGGCTCGCTAGCGGCGAGCTCCAGAGCGGCGATCTTCCTGAAGAGCGGCGATCGGAGCTGCGCCATGACGATGCCGATGCGCTGCGGGTCGTAGTTCGACCTGAAGGCGCCCCGGACGGCGCTGTAGAGGACGTCGGGCCGGAACGCGTCGCTGAGGATTCTGGCTATGCGCGTCTTGTCCTCGGCCTTGAGCGTGGTCTGGCGCGCGTCGTAGTGCGCCCGGATGTGTGCCGGAATCGTATCGAGCGCCTTCTTGGTCCCCGAAATTTCCAGCGCCTCGGCGATGAGGGCGTCGCGTTCACTATCGCCCGGCCGGACCTGGGGGGGTTGGTCCGAGTAGGTGACGACGCCCTCATCGTTGACCCACCGATAGGTCGTGGCCTCGGCGAGCGGGCCCGCCATCAGCGCGACCAGTCCGACGAGCAATGGAATCGCCCGGATCATGACGACCCTCCTCTTCGAGGTGTCAGTGTTTCACCCGGCCAAAGAGCTGGACTGCCGCGGGACCGACGACGACCTCCCAGATGACCGTCCTTTCGGAGGAGGGCACTCAGAGCGACGTCGACCGGCACACCCTGGGCGAGCAGCGCCAGCCCCTGACGCCCGAGCTCGGTGTTCACGCGCGCCTGGGTGGCGATCGCCCCGCGCGCCGAGACCCACGGCACGAGGCTGCCGACGTTGGGCTGCGCCGTGATCGAGAAGGTATGGAGATCAATCACCTTTTCAAGTTGTACCATGGGGTGTCTGTGAACCCGCCCGATTACCTACCGCGAGCGTCCGTCACCTCGCCGACAGCGTGCCGCTTAACGCCTTCGGGGTCCCAGGTGTTGTGGTGAATGCCCGGGGTACCTCTATCACGCGTGGCTCCTCGATTCTTGGGGGTCGCCGCCTCGACTACCTATGATGCTTAGTGAGGTCTTCACTGGCTCTAAGCACGGTGAGGGAGGACGGGACATGGGTCGCTCGAAAACGGTCGCCTGGCGGATGCTGCTCTCCTTGCTTCTGGTGGCCTGGCCGCTCGCCTCGACAGGTTGGGCTCAGGTATCTTTCCCGTCGCGCCCGCCCTCGGGTGGCGTCATCAGCGACGAGATCGGGCTGATCACGGTCGAGCATCGTCAGGAGATCGACCGGCTCGGAGCCGCGCTCCTCAAAGACACGGGGTACCCGGTGACCGTGGCCACCATCCGATCGCTCGCAGCCCAGAAGGCCGCCGGCTATACGATCGAGCGATACGCGTCCGAGCTGCTCAAGGTCTGGAACCTGGGGCCGGATCACCTCAGCCACGGCATGCTCCTGCTGGTCGCCGAGGACGACCGCCAGGCGCGCATCCAGCTCGGCTCGGCCTGGGGTCACGCCCACGACGGCCGCGGAAGCGAGATCATGGACACGCTGATTCTCCCCGCCTTCCGACGCGGCGAGTTTTCGCAGGGCATCCTCGACGGTGTGCGTGGCTTCGACGCCCTGGGGCGCGGGCTGGCGCTGCCGACTCCCCCACTCCCGTGGTGGCTGATCTCGGCGGTCGCGGCGGCTGCGTTGGTTCTCATCGCTGGCGTCGTCTCGCTCAGCCGGAGCGGACGACGCGGCTGGGCGTGGCTCATCGCGGGCTTCGTCGGCGCGATTCTCCTGTCGCGGGCGATCGCGTGGGCCCGCGGCGGTGACTCCAGGGCCGACGAGAGCGGCGTCACCGGGAAGTGGTGACCGCCGAAGAACGAGCGGGCCACTAGTCGGCTCTTGACGCGGCGCCGCTTTGCGCTGATCCTCGGCGCATCGAGCGACGCGCGGGGCACCTCGCCTGATCGCGAGCCCAACCCCGGAGCGAGTGAGGAGCTTCACGATGACGGCCGTCGCATCCCGCAACATCAAGTTCGTGAGCCATTCCGACCAGGCGGGCCGCAGCGACGGCGTTCAGATCCTCGTGCATCGCGGCTATGCCTATGTCGGCCAAACCTTCAGCAACGGCTTCACGGTCCTGGACGTGCGCGATGCGCGGCACCCGAAATTCGTCGATTTCATCGCCTGCCCGCCCAACACGCGCACCGTTCACCTCCAGACTCATGATGACCTGTTGCTGGCGACGAACATGCCGAGCGTCTGGACCATGCAAGAGTTCCAGAACCAGCAGGATTATTTCGGCGCGTCACCGGCCGACAAGTTGTCGGCGCGCGCGGGCAGTTTCACCGCCGGGATTCGCGCGTTCGATATCTCCAGACCGCACAAGCCGACGGAGATCGGATTCATGCCGGTCGAGGGCATCGGACCGCACCGGATCTGGTACACGGGCGGCCGTTACGCGTACGCCTCCATCCACTTTGCCGAGTTCACCGACCATGTCTTCGCGGTCGTCGACGTGTCCGACCCGAGGAAGCCCGAGGTCGCCGGCCGCTGGTGGATCCCGGGCATGTGGCGGGGCGGGGCCGAGACGCCGACCTGGCGCAGCGGGCGCCGCTATGCGCTCCATCATGCGCTGGTGGCCGGCACGCTCGCCTACGGCGCCTGGCGTGACGGTGGCCTCACCGTGCTCGACGTGGCCGATCCGACCCGGCCGCGTCTGATCGCGCATCGAAACTGGGACCCGCCCTTCGGCGGCGGTACCCATTCCCCGCTGCCGCTGCCGGATCGCAACCTGCTGGTGGTCGCCGACGAAGCCACCAGCCCCAATTGCAGCCAGGGCCTGCGCTACGTCTGGCTGTTCGACATTCGAGAGCCGAGCAATCCCGTCAGCATCTCCACCTGTCCGACGCCTTCCGAGACGGACTATTGCGCCAAGGGCGGGAATTTCGGCCCACACAACCTGCACGAGAATCGGCCCGGCTCGTTCCAGAGCTCCCGCCTGATCTTCGTCACCTACTACAATGCGGGCGTGCGCGTCTTCGACATCGAGAACCCGTTTCAGCCGCGCGAGGTCGCATTCTACGTGCCGCCCAACCCCGAGCGCATGGTCGATCCGCGCCCCGGCCGGCCGCAGGTGATTCAATCCGCCGACTGCTACGTCGACCCGAACGGGCTCATGTATCTGACCGATTCCAATGCCGGCCTCAACATCCTCGAATTCGAGGGGCCGTGAGCTTCTCCGGCCTCAGGAGGGCACCCATGCGACGGCAACGAATCCTGATCGCCCTCGGCGTGGTCCTGGTCACGGCGGCGGGGATCATCCCGCAGGGATCGGCACAGACCGTGGTGAAGCTGGCGATCGTGGCCGAGATCACCGGTGGCGGCGCACCCTCGGGGAACATGTGGCGTGACGGCGTCATCCTGGCGGTGGAGGACATCAACAAGAAGGGCGGGATCCAGGGGCGACGCCTGGAGTCCTTCGTCATGGACACGCAGACGGATCCCCCGACCTCCGTCGCGGTGATTCGCCGAGCGATCAACGAGCGCCCGTTCGCCATCATGGGGACGGTGTACAGCTCCAGCACCGTGGCGAACATGGAGCTCGCCCGGCAGGCCGGGATCCCGCAGATCAGCGGCTCCGAGTCGGTGCTGGTCGTCCAGAAGGGGAACCCCAACATCTTTCTGACGTCCTTCAGCCAGCAGGTCGGGTTCGCCAAGCTCGTCAAATGGCTCGTGGAGGATCTCAAGGCGGATCGGATCGCGCTGATCTACGTCAACAACGCCTTCGGTCGGGGCGGCCGCGAGATGTTCGTGAAATTTCTCAAGGATCGCGGCAAGTCCGTCGTGGTCGACATCTCCACCGAGGCGCAGCAGGCGGACTTCACCGCCGAGCTGACCCAGGTGCGGGCTTCCGGGGCCACCCATCTCATGATCTACAACCACGAGGAGGAGAACGCGCGCATCATGATTCAGATGCGCAAGCTGGGGCTCAACGTCGAGCCCGTCGGGGACAACCTGTGCGCGCAAACCACCATCGACGCAGGCGGCGAGGCGATGAACGGTGCGCGCTGTCACGTGCCGATGACGGCGCTCTCGCCGGTGCCCAGCATGCTGGACATGGGCCGGCGGTTTCAGGAACGGTTCGGGAGGGTGCCCGATCACAACGGATTCAAGGGGTACATCGGCGCCCACCTCATGAAGGCCGCGGTCGACCGGGTGGGCGCGTTCGACCAGGCCAAGCTCCGCGACTGCCTGCACAACAACCTGTTCACGGCGGCCGACGAGCCCGGGCTCCTCATGGACACGTACGTGGACGAAAAGGGGGACGCCGACCGGGGCAGCTTCATCGTGGAGGTGAAGGGCAAGAAGTCAGAGGTGATGAAGGTCCTGCCCCTGCTGGGGGGCCCGTACACCAAGCGGGCCTGCCGCTAGGGGACGGTCGTCGCTGGCGCGTATGTCGCGATCTCGATCGAGTTGTCGTCGGGGTCCCGGAGGTAGATCGAGTCGATCGGCCCTTCGGCGCCGCTGCGTTTCACCGGGCCCTCGATCAGCGGGACGCCACACGCCGCGAGGTGCGCGATCCACTCGGCGAGCGGAGCGCTCGTGACGAAGCAGAGATGGCCTGGGCCGGGCGTCGGCTGGTCCGACGGGAGTGCGCGGGCGTGCTCCAGGTTGATCTTCTGCCGGCCGAGGCGGAGCGCGGTCCGGCCTCGGCCGAACGTCTCCACCTCGATGCCCAGAACTTGGCGATAGAACGCGCACGTCGCGTCCATGTCGCGAACGACGAGCGCCAGGTGGTCCAGTCGATCGACGGAGAGTTTTGGCATGGTGGGGATTCTATACTCGCGGTCCCGGCGTGTCACCCGATGTCCCGCTGCCCGTCAGCCTTGACACTGGGGGCGCGGCGGCGCACTGTCGTCATCACTCTGAGAAGGAGGCACCTGTGGCCATAACCCTCTCGCATGGTGGACCCACGATCTATCGTTCTGCCGAACCCTCCAGGCAGGTGCTGGTCGGCACCATCGAAGGGGTGGTGTGCCTGGAGCGTGATTCCGGTGGCGGCGGATGGCACGTCGTCCATCGGACTCTGACCGACAAGCACGTCCACGCCCTCATGATCGAACCGGAAAGCGGCACGATCTTCGCGGGGATGAAGCACGGCTCGATGTTCGCCAGCGGGGATGGCGGCCGCACCTGGGACCGTCGAGACAAGGGACTCACGGAGCAGAACGTGTACAGCCTCGCGTGTGCCCGCCTCGCCGACGGCGTACGCGTTTTCGCCGGGACGGAGCCCGCGCACCTGTTCTACAGCGATGACCTCGGACGCGGATGGACCGAGCTCCCGGCGTTACGGTCGGTGGACACGTCGCGATGGAGCTTCCCCGCCCCGCCGGGCATCGCCCACACCAAGCACATCAACTTCCATCCACGGGACGCTCAGACCCTGTTCATCGGGGTGGAGCAGGGCGGCCTGCTGAAGAGCACCGATGCCGGAAAAACGTTTCAGGTGATCCCGGGGATGGACGACGACGTCCACCGCACGGTGATCAATCCGCTGAACCCCGACCGCATCTACATCACGACGGGCATCGGGATGTACGTGACCGGCGATGGTGGAAAGACCTGGGAGCAATGGACTGACCTGCACCACGAGATCGGCGGCTATCCCGACCTCCTGGTGCTTCATCCAAGACAACCGGAGCTCATGTTCGTAGCGTCGGCCGAGAAAGGCCCCGGGTCCTGGCGCAAGAGTCATTTCGCCGGCTCCCGAGTCTCCAAGAGCACCGACGGGGGAAAGACCTGGCAGGTGCTCCGTCAGGGGTTGCCCGACCGGCTCCGGCCCGCGTTCGAGGCGATGTGCCTCGAGGACTGGGGTGACTCGTTCTCCGTCTTCGCCGCCACGGCCACGGGTGAGGTGTGGTGCAGCGACGATGGCGGCGAGCACTGGAGTGAAGTCGTCACGGGCCTGGCGCCCATCTCCAAGGGCGATCACTACGCCGCGTTCGTCACGGCCTGAGCGACCCCCGGCCACAGTGTTGTCCTGCCGCCCCGACCACCCGTCGGGGCGGCTCACGTATGGTGACCGGGCGCTTCGCGAACAGCCCTTCGAGCGGATCACCGGCGGTCCATTATTGCGAAATGGTCTCGTCGGCGCGGATCAGCACTGCCTGGGGGATCGTCAATCCGAGGGCCTTGGCGGTTTTTAGATTTATCACCATCTCGAACTTCGTGGGTTGCTCGACCGGGAGGTCGCCGGGCTTGGCGCCTTTGAGGATCTTGTCGACAACCATGGCGGCGCGCCGGTTCAAGTCGACAGGGCTCGCCCCGTAGAACATGAGTCCACCAGCCTCCGCATGCTCCCGTATCCCGTAGACCGCCGGCAGGCGAGCCTTTTCTGCCAGGCGAGCGATCTGTGCCCGGTTATCGACGAACGCCCCTTCCACCAGAACGATGACCGCGTCCGCCCGCTCTCTGGTCATCGCCGCAAAGGCACCGTCGAAGTCGCTGGGACCACGCGCTTCCAGGGGTTGAAGGCGCACTCTCAACGTCCGGGCTGCCATCTCCGCTTCTCGTAACTGGGGTTCGTTGCTTGGATTGGCCGGATTCCAGAGGACGGCCACGCGGGAAACCTTGGGAACCAGCTCCGTAAGGAGCTGCATCTGTTTCCCAACGAGCTCGGGGGCCATCAAGGACAGCCCGGTGACATTTCCCCCCGGCCGTCCGAGGCCGGCGACAAGTCCGGTCGCCACAGGATCGACAACGACCGACATGACGATGGGAATCGTCCTCGTCGCATCCCGCGCAGCCTTCGCCGCCGGCGTGGAGTACGTCACGATGATGTCGACCCTGAGACGGACCAGCTCGGCTGCGAGGTCGGCGAGCCGATCATAGCTTCCCTCAGCGAATCTGGCCTCGATGCTGATGCTCCTGTTCTCTATGTAGCCAAGGCCGCTCAGCCCCTGCCGAAAGGCGTCAAAAAGCGCTATGCGCCTCGGGTCAGAGGCTGAGCCAATCGACAGATAGCCGACTTTGGGCACTTTCGGCGGCATCTGGGCCGCGGCTGCGAGCGGCACGACGACCACACTCAGAGCAAGGCCGCTCAGGAACGCGCGTCGGTCGACGGTTGGGAGGTGGGGACTGCTCATCTGCCAGGAAGCTAGGGCAGGCACGGGTCCTGGTCAAGAGAGGACCCGATCACTTCACTTCGTAGGAGAAGCCGTCACGGACTCGTTTGGCGGGTTCGGATGTACGGGTTACCCGTGTGCCGGGCCTGGAAATCCGTCCATGCGTCGATGTCGCGCTCCTTGAGCTCGCACAGAAACTCCCAGCTCGTCGCTTTCAGGACCTGGTCGGGCAGGAACGTGTACCAGGCGATGCGCAGCCCGAGGGCGAAGTGCTCGGACAAGGTCAACGGCTTCGGCAGCTTGCCCTGCATGACAGAGAGCGTGCCGGACACCGCGGCGCGCGCCTGCCGGACTTCCTCAACCGAATGCGGCGATTCGAACTGCACCCAATCGACGCGGCCGCGCGTCAGGTACGCATTCAACCTCTCCAGGAGCTCGCCCATGCCGCCGTTCGCGGCGTCGCGGGCATAGCACTGGGCCATGATCACGAAGTCCGGATCGAGCTCATCGCGCGCGCGCACGGCGGCCTGGTAGCGCTCCACGGCCGCATCACGCGAGACCACCTCGACACCGGGCGTCTGCGTGCTGCGCTTGCTCTCGACCGGCTGGTCGTCGATGCGAATGCCGGCCAGACCGGCGCGGATGCTCTCGTGGACGAGCCGGCGCACCGCGGGCGGGCCACCGTGGCCGGTGTCGCCATCGAGGATCACGGGAAAAGAGACCGCGCGGGCGATGTAGCCGCCAAACTGGACGCACTCGGTGGCGGAGAGGACGCCGGTGTCGGGGAGTGCGGTGTAGTTGCCGCCGGTGATGCCGGTGCCCACGAACGCCGCTTCGCAGCCCGCGGCTTCCATGATCTGTGCGTGGAAGGCGTTGGGCGTGCCCAGCACGGCCAGCACCCGATCGTCGCGAGCCAGGAACGACCGAAGTCTGGAGGACGGTCGCGGCGCGAGGTGGTCAGGCACGGGCCGGCGCTACCGGCGCTGGTCTGAAACGGCGGTAAAACCGCAGCGCATTGTCCCAGAACAGCTTGCGCTTCGCCGGCTCCGGCAGATCCCAGGCCATCACCGTGTCCACCGATTTCGGAAACCAGCTTTCGCCGTGCGGGTAGTCCGACGCGTACATCAGGATGTCTTCGCCCAGGAGCTGGATGACGGCCTTCGTCAGCTCCACGCCTTCCGACATCTCGATGGTCTGGAAGAAGCGACCGGAGGTGACGTAGTCGCTCGGCTTCTGCTTGAGCGCCGGCAGGGCCCGAGCCACGGACTGGGCATGCTCGTCCAGGCGCTTGGCCCAGAACGGCAGCCACCCGTGGCCGGCCTCGAGCACTCCCAGCCGAAGATTCGGATACCGGTCGAGCACACCCGCGCCGATGAGGGCGGCCATGTTGCGCATGCCGCACCAGGGATGCGCGGCCGAGCGCTGCAGCCACAAGTTCTCCCACGTGTCGAGCCCGCCGGGCGCGTAGGGCGGCATGACGGTGAACGTGTGGAGCACGACCGAGAGGTCGTGGTGCTGCGCCGCCGCCCAGTACGGTTCCAGGTCCGGATGATCGAGCGGCATACCATAGGGTGCGTAACAGAAGAGCGACAACGCCCACGGCTCCCGGGCGCACCGCTCGACCTCCGCCAGGCTGTCCCGCACGTTCCGGCCGGACACCAGGATGACACCGCTCAGCCGGTTCGGATAGGCGGAGCAGTAGTCCGCCATCCAGCGATGGTAGGCGCGGTACAGCGCGAGCTCGATGGCCGTGTCCGTCGTCGTCCACGTCCCGAACCAGCCTGACGGCAGCAGGAGGTTGACGTCGACGCCCTCCAGGTCCATGTCGGCGATCCGCGCAGCCGGGTCGTGGTCGACTCGCGGATCGGGATCCCGGCCTTTGTGCGCGCCACCGTAGGTGCTCATGTACGCGTGGGGATCCGCGGGCTGGGCCGACGGGTCACCCAGGCGACGCTCGTACTTGCGCTCGCCCACGTGATACGTCACCTGGCCGGTGCGCTTGATTACGCGGCGCCTGTCGCTCAGGGGCTCGAGCGCCGCGCGCTCGGGCGCGGCCAGATAGCGCTCGAGGATGTCCATGGTCGGGCCCACGTGGGTGTCCGCGTCGAAGATCCGCAATCCGTCTCGCGCCACAGCGTTGGTCCTCCCAGCAGCGGGCTTTCGGGTTCGTTCTCACACCTGGCCGCAAAGCTAGGCCAGGGCCCGGGCTGGGTCAATAGGGCGAAGCCTTCCACCCACATGGGCGTTCTGCACGTATAACGGAGGAGGAACAACATGGGGTCATCGCGACCCTTCCGCTTCGGTGTCATCAATGAACGCATGCAGACGGCCAGCGCCTGGAACGCCGACGCCCGGCGGACCGAGCAGCTGGGGTACTCGACCTTTCTGATCCGGGACCACTTCGTCCCGGACCATTTCGGGGACCAGTTCGCGCCGTTCTCGGCGCTTATGGCCGCGGCCAACGTGACGAAGACCATGCGCGTTGGGTCCCTCGTTATCGACAATGACTACCGCCATCCTGTAGTCCTGGCCAAGGAGGCCGCGACGCTCGACCTGCTCTCCGGTGGCCGCTTCGAGCTCGGCCTGGGCGCGGGGTTTCTGAAGACAGAGTACGACAAGGCCGGCGTACCCTTCGACAGTCCCGGCGTTCGCATCAGCCGGCTGGCGGAGGCACTCGAGGTACTCAAGGGATTGCTCGCGGAGGGCCCAGTGACGTTCCGAGGGCAGCACTATCGAATCGACGGACTCCGTGGGTATCCCCAGCCGGTGCAGCGCCCACACCCGCCGATCCACATCGGCGCGGGAAGCAAGCGCATGCTCATGCTGGCAGGCCGGGAAGCCAACACGGTCGGCCTGCTCAACTCCTCGACGAGAACCGGAACGCTCATCGATGATCCGGTCGAACGCCTTGCCGACACAGTCGCGCAGAAGCTCGCCTGGGTCCGGGAAGGTGCGGGCGAACGGTTCCCTGAGATCGAGCTCAGCATGACCATGGCGGTCGTGGTCACCGATGACCGAAGGCAGGCTGCCGAGACGCTCATCCGCGCCCGCGACTGGAACACCATCACCCCTGCACAGGTTTTCGACATGCCGAGTATCTTTATCGGCTCCATCGGCGAGATTTGCGAGCTGATGGAAGCCCGGCGGGAACGATTCGGTATCTCGTACTACATCGTGCCCGACCGCCTCCGCGACACCATGGCCCCCGTCGTCGAACGCTTGAGTGGGAAGTAACGGCCTTTCAGAGCTCGGTCCGCCCGACACGGTACACCTTCCCCGGTTGCTGCGCGGCGGCGAGCTTGCGGGATCGTCAGGCCGAGGGTTCACTTGAACTTCGTCGGCTGCTCGACGGGCAGGTCGGCTGGCTCTGCCTCTTTCCACTGAGCCTGGAGCACGGGGTTACTCATCCTGAACAGGAATCCGATCCGGGCGACTTGCGGCACCATCATGACGGGGCAGCCGGATCGGTCCACACGTGATCTCATTGTTGATAGCCGAACAGGCGCCAGCGCCCGCCCTCCTGGCGGGCGACCTCCAACTCGTGCTCCCAGGCGAGCACCGGAACGGAGCCGCCGGTCCAGCGGAGGCGGCCCGTCACTGTGCCGGTCGAGTAGATCCACGCGTGCTCGCCGACCAAGCGCACCTCGTCGAGGCGTACGCGCGCCCTCACCTGGTCATGCAGCGCGAAGATCGCGCGCAGCTGCTCGGCGAGGAGAGGCTTCGTGAGGGGGCTGGTGCGATACTGGTCTGACACGTGCGCGAGCACGCCGGCCGAGTCCATCGCGTCGAAGCGCCGCACGGCGTCGTCGAGCGCCTGTTGGATCTCGGCGACGACGTGATCCGGTGCTTCGGCGCCGGACGCTGTCGCGGACGCGGGAGTCGCGCTTCTCAGCGCCGCGCCGGTCGTTGCGACGGGCAGCCAGATGACGAGGGCGAGCGCGCGACAAAGTCGCATGCGTCTCATGTTAAGCCTCAGCGGGGCTCACGGATCATCCAGACCTCCGTCCCGTCCGCGAGACTCACGCGGTGAGAAACGCAGATGAAGTCCGCATCCGTCTGAGCCCGAAGATCTCCGACCGGTCGCGTGGCGTCACGTCTGGCATGGGGAACCTCCTAGGCGGACTAGAGCATCGGGCGGAAGGCCTCGAGCACCAGCGCACGCTCCTCCCGCGTGTGGTTCGGGCCAAGGAGCAGCACCGGGAAGGCGGCACCGGCCTCGTGCCAGCGCCTAAGTCTCCGCCGCGCCTCGGGCGGGGTGCCGTAGACGATCAGTTGCTCGAGTAATTCTTCCGCGTCGGCCGGGGCGACGCCCGTGAACTTCGGCGCGTTGGCCGCGAGCACCGCCTCCACAGCCTTGCCGTAGCCCTGTCGCGTG
>WNFH01000269.1_pt1 | contig 31844 bp, 31 predicted proteins | sample 5400411 | NCBI WGS metagenome assembly WNFH01 (sample SAMN13153347, study PRJNA577476) | soil metagenome | isolation source: 200 cm saprolite under Douglas fir tree site 2 hole 3 | place: USA:California | collected 2015-04-18 | reverse complement strand
ACTTCGATCTTCACTTTCTTCTCATCCAATCGTGGAACCAAAAAGTCGTAAAGCTGGTTGGGTTCGACACGGAAGATCGCTTCTTCCTTTGTGATCAGGCCCTCTTCCACCATCTGAATGGCAATGCGCACGGCAGCTAGTCCTGTCCGCTTGCCATTGCGCGTCTGCAGCATGTAAAGCTTGCCGTCCTGGATGGTGAATTCGAAATCCTGCATGTCGCGATAATGTTTTTCCAGGCGAGTGGTGATCTCGCGGAGCTGCTTGTAAACTTCCGGCATGATTTTCTGCAATTCGAGAATCGGAACCGGCGTGCGGATGCCGGCCACCACATCTTCGCCCTGTGCATTCATCAGGAATTCGCCATAAAACTCCTTCGAGCCGATTGCTGGGTTACGCGTGAAGCCAACGCCGGTACCGCTGGTCTCGCCAAGATTCCCGAATACCATTGCCTGCACGTTGACGGCGGTTCCGAGCATGTCATCGATGTTGTTAATGCGCCGGTAAGTCTGCGCCCGCTGGTTGTTCCAGGAGCGGAAGACGGCATCTCGAGCCATGATGAGCTGTTCGCGCGGGTCCTGAGGAAAGTCCCGCCCGGCGTGCTTCTTGACAACTTTCTTGTATTCCTGAATCACTTCCTTCAGAGCCCGGGCATCGAGTTCCGTGTCGAGCTTAGCTTTGTTCTGTTTCTTCTTTTTATCGAAGACTTCGTCGAAAGCGAGTTTGGGAATCTCAAGAACGACATTCCCGAACATTTGGATGAGGCGTCGGTAAGAATCGTAGGCAAACCGGGGATTGTTACTTCGCCGGGCCAGCGCTTCCACGCTCTGATCGTTGAGCCCGAGGTTGAGGATGGTGTCCATCATTCCCGGCATGGAGAACTTTGCCCCGGAGCGCACGCTGACCAGTAGCGGGTTTTCGCCTGCGCCCAACCTCTGACTCTGCAGTTGTTCCAGGCGGCGGAGAGCATCTTCCAGTTGGCGCGTGATTTGAGGAGACACCTTTCCGCCACTACGCATGTACTCACGGCATGCCTCCGTCTGGATGGTGAAGCCGGGAGGCACCGGCAGTCCTGCATTGGTCATCTCGGCCAAGCCTGCACCTTTGCCCCCTAACTCGTTTTTCATCGTGCCGTTGCCTTCGGCTTTTCCGTCTCCGAAAAAATAAACGTACTTGACGGGGCTCACCCCGGCTGACGCTCCGTGCGTTTCGGGCATTGTATAGGTACTCATGCATTTGTCCTTTTTGGGAAACTAACTTTTGAATTCGACCCTAATGTTATAAAGCATTCCTCTCGATAAGGGTCTCACGCAACCTCGGGAGTAGTGAAGCCCTCTATGAAGACAATCGAGAAGAGCAAACCAGTTTACCCGATTATCGCCGTGTTGATCATAGCTGCTATCGAAAAACGCGCGGATAGCTCCATCCCGAGAAAGCCCGAACGAAAGGCAATGCGATTAAGGTCTACCAAAAGCGCAAGACAGAAGTACTGGAGGGGAAGAAGCTTCCAGAGAAGCTGCGCCGGGCGATCGTGACGTCCCCGAGATTGCGCGCGATGCCCTCGCTTATTCGAAGGCCCATAAGGCGGCCACTAGCTATCGATGCGATTCTGGGCGGATGGAAGTCTTGCTCGGTTGGTTCCGCGAGCACCCTGCGGAAGCGATCTTGGCTCAGGACATTGAGCGGAAATTCCAACAGGAGCAATGAGCTCCCGCAACACCCGATCGTTATCGTGCTCTGACACCACTACCCACACCAGAGTCTTTAAGCAGCAAGCGGCTCAAGCGGCGGTGTTGCACTAAGTCTCTCTATTCGTTAAGTTTGTAGTGCCTGCCCGGGTGGCGGAATGGCAGACGCTGAGGACTTAAAATCCTCCGGGGATTTTTCCTCATGTGGGTTCGACTCCCACCCCGGGCACCATTTCTCTTGCTCGGATGGCGAAATTGTTAGCGGGCGCCCTTCAGAGACAATTGCGGACCCTCTCGCCACGCCGCGTGATCCAGATAATCCTTTAGAACGGCCGCACCCTGGGATTGAGGCGGCGGGTTTTCCGTGGCCAGGACGATAGCCACCGAACCCTGTCGGCTCCCCAAGAGCCGCGCTTTCGCCTGAAGCAGCTTCGCCTGATAGTCATTGCTGGTAAAGACCCCGTCCACCCAATAGCAATGCCAAATTACCAGCGAAGAATCTGCGGATTGGACGAACACCTCATGCACCTGAACGGATTGGCCGTTGAGTTCCGCGAACCTCCGGTCCTCGCCCGTTCGCAACCAGCGCGGCCGGTCATAGAGCTGGTTCATGCCACTAACGAGTTTCCCGCCTGGCTGCCCGCCGTCGTAGTAAGCCATGTAAAGCTTCACTGTTTGGCTTCCTGATTCGTACGTCTGTCTCAGTTCAGAAGCCGGCGAGACGAATTGGGGCTCCCACCCGAAATCATTTTTCTCTGAAGTGGACCATGGCGCGGAGACGGCTGCCGCCGTCAGATTTACCTCTTCTGGTCCCGGCTGGTGACTCCAGAGATATCTTGCCGAAAGGGGGCCCAGCACCATCACGAGGAGGAAACCAGCGAGCAAAAGACTTGCGCGCGGCGTGAAGTAGGAAGTCCCATTCGACGCTTCGAACCCGCTCGGAATCGGCGTGGATTCTTCCCGGGCTCCCGGTGGCGGAACTTCTCGATTCCGATCTTCGCGCCACCGTATCCCCACCAGGAACAGAAGCAGCATCGTGATGGAGAAGAAGACTAAGCCCTCCAATTGGTGATCTACGCTGAGTGCCAACCGGTCGCTTGCGAGGTAACCGACGAGCACGATGCCATAGATGCGCGCGCCATTCGCGAGAATCGGAATAATCGCGGAAGCCAGGAAGAAGCCGATGCGCCGCACCCAGCTTCGATACATCACTCCCGCAAAGAGAAATCCTACTGCGACCGAAGAAATGAGATAGCGGACACCGCTGCAGGCCTTAGCCACCTCCCATTTGCCGTGGGGAACGGTGATGTAGCGGCCTTCCAGCAAGACCGGAATTTGGGAAAGCGACAACAGCTTTACCGCAAATCGCGCCGCGAAATCCTGTAGCCCGGGGATCAGACTCTCGCCCAACGGCACCGCGAAAATGAGAAAAACAAGCGGGAATAGCAGAGGCCGAACGACAGCCGTCCCCAACACCCCCCAGGTCAGCCCAATAATAAAAACGACAACACAGAATTGTTCGACTACGCCTGTCGACGTCAAATTTCCAAGCAGCCATCCGAACGTTGCAAAAACCAGCAAGGGGATAGCCCGCATGTCAGGCGTGGGAGTCAACGCCTTCAATCGGTTTCGGCGCTCCCAGATAACGAACAAGCTCAACGGGAGAATCAGGTAGCCGTGCGAAAACGTGCTCGAGCGCCACTGCGCAGCCATGGCTGCAAGCGTAGGCCAATATAAAGTGGCGGCTACAGCAAGGGAAAAAATCAGTGTCAGCATTGCGGCGCGCCATCGACTTGAGCCAAGAACAGGCAAAACGCCCCTCCGATTCCAATGGAGTATCGTCGCGACCCGGATTACCTTCCGACGCGACTGCATCGCGGCATTCCAAACGCCCTCCGAATGACGGCGCGGCTATTCAGACGCGTTCAATTCCGCCAGGGCCTTACGAATCTCATCGGCCCGCGCAGAGCGGGGCTCCAATTTGATGGCGCGCTGAAAACTCGCGCGTGCGAGGTCGGCTTTCTGAAATTTTTGGTAAGCCACACCCAGATGGTAATGATAAATGGAATCCAACGGGGCCTTCTTGATGGCCTCTTGAAACAGCGGGATGGCCGAATCGTAAACTCCCGATTTGACATAGGCCCAACCGAGCGTATCGGCAGTATTTGGCGAATCCGGCATCGCGCCCCGGGCCGTTTGCGCCAGCGAAAGGGCATAACCCATATCCCCGCCGTGTTCAAGGAGCAGAAAACTCAAATTGTTGGAGGCGGTTGGCTGTTTTGGTTGAATCTGCAAGGCTTTCTTGTAAAGATCCTGAGCTCTCTGCCAATTTCCGCGGCGTTCCTCATAGACTCCGAGATCGACATAAGCCCGGACATCGCGAGGGTTCTCGCGAATGGAATGCTCCAGCGTAGAGGTCGCCTCATCGATCCGGCCCGCTGCGGATTGCAACCGTGCCAGAAGGAGGAAGGCAGGAACGGCAGTCTTGTCCAGTTCAATCGACCGTTTTAGGGCGCTCTCCGCATCCGCGCTTTTGTGATCGGCGATCAGCGATTCCGCGAGCAGGTATTGCACGTCGGCGCGTTCGGGGGTCCTGGTCATCTGAGCCTGAACGCGCTGCACAGCCTTCGTAGGCTGATTTTGAGCCAGGGAGACGGCCACCGCGCCTTGCAAGGCGTCCGTTTCCTGCACGTTGAGACTCAAGGCTTGTTCATAGAGCTTTTCGGCCTCCGCAAATCGCTTCTGCGCGAAGCGCAAGTCGCCCAGTTTGGTATAAGCGCCGGCACCTTTCGGAGCCAGCTCAATCGATCTTCGAAAGTCTTTCTCTGCTACCGATGCATCGCCGCTCCGCATACGCGCCAGGCCGTGCAAAAGATATGCCTCCGGGGAAGAGGGTGCGTATTTGATCCACTCGGTGGCGCTGCTTTCCAAGAGTTTCAGATCTCCCGTGCGAACCGCGAGCTTGGCAAGGTTTTCGTGCGCCTCCACCATGGAAGGCCTTAGTTTTATTGCACTCTGCCACTCTGCTCCCGCTCGGGAAACGCTCCCGGTTTTGTAATACGCGATCCCTAGGTGAAAGTGCCCCGCTGGATCGTCTGGATTGTTTTTCGCTGCTGCTTCGAGCACGGGGAGGGCCTCACTGGGTTCTTCGTCCATAAGCAGAACACGGCCCTTAACCAGCAGCGCCTCGCCGTCGCTTGGGTTTTGCGCCAGGATTTCTTCGCTCAACTTCCGGGCCGCATCAAATTGCTTGTTTCCGAGGAGCAGTTGGATGTAACGCTTCTTTACATGGAGGTCTTTCGGGTGCTGTTGGCCGAGCGATGCGAATTCTGCGAAGGCCTTCTGCCATTCGCCATTGTTGACGTAGAAATCGCCCAGGAGCACGTATGCCGCGGGATCATTCGCAAGCGCCGTCTTGGCTTCCTCAAGAGTGTGTTCTGCCTCTGCCTTCTTGCCCCAGGCAAGATACAGGGAAGCGAGGGAAGTCCGGGCAATGAGTTTCTTGGGCTCTGCCTCGATGGCGGCCTGAAACTGGCTTTCCCCTTCGGCCCATCGACGCTGAGTTTGATAAAAACTGCCGAGACTCAGGCGAGCGGGCAAAAACTTCGTATCGAGGGAGACCGCCTTCCGCAAATCCAGTTCGGCTGCGGAAAGTTTTCCTGCTTTTTGTTCTAACAGCCCCAGCGTCAGATACGCCTCCGGTTTATTCGGAGCCATCTGAACCGCCTGCTGCGCTTCCGGGATAGCTTCATCCAATTTTCCCAGTTGTCCGTCGGCGGTCGACAGGATGAGTCGCGCGCTGACATTGTCCGGAAATTGTTGGAGGATAATCGCTGCGCGATCGTGGGAAGCCTGGAACTGCTGCGCCTCGAACAGCAGGTTCGCCAACTCGAGTTCCGCGTCTAAATTCTTCGGCTCTATTTGAATTGTTATACCCAATTCTCGAAATGCCAGCGGCCAGAATTTCTGCTCGGCATAACACTTGGCAAGCTGGAGGTGCGCTTCCGCAAACTTTCCGTCCTTCTGAATGGCATTCTGAAATTGAATGGCCGCTTCCGCATATTTGCCTTGCTGGAAATATCGATTCCCGCTCTCGAGAAACTTCTGCTTTTGCGCGTTGACGTCCCGCGAGCATCCTGTTGTCAAGAGAAAGCAGCTGGCAAGGAGAACGGTCGTCGTCCGCTGGCGTACGATCTTCATTCGCATTCCTTTTCTTGGTCGGCAGACACTGCGCCAAGCGAACCGGGATGCCCGCAGCGTCGCAGAAGCCGGCACGCACGGACTGGCACTAAGATTGATTATGGAATGATTCTGGCTGAATTCACCAAGGAAGTGGGGCTCCAGGAGCCAAAAAGTCTACGGGCGCCTCCGGCCTCGGAGACGCCCGCAAGTTCCGTTTCAGTTTTGGGTAGAGCGCTACCGCACGGCCGGAACACTCGGTTGATTCGAGTCCAGTAATCTTACGTCTGGACGGCAATGCGGCGGCGCAAGAGCGCAGCCAAGCCAACCATGCCGATACCCATAATCGCCAAGCTGCCAGGCTCAGATACAGTTGGCGGCGTGGTGCTGGTGCAGACACTACCACCGTTCATGTCGAACCCGCAAGAAACGATGTTGCCTTTGATCACACCTTTAACGAGCGTCGAGCCGTCGTTGTACTGGTAGCCCACGTGGGCGATGTCCGGACTGGAGGCCATAACTCCCGTCCAAACCCACGTCAGAGTGCCGCCGGTCTCAGTGCCGAACTGAGTGGCCGCCGCTGCTGCCGTGCACACCTGTATATCCATACCCATGCCTGTGCAGAGATTGCCTGAGCTGTTCAAGGACGTGAGTTGGGGAGTGTTCCAGGTGGCGTCCGCCGGGGCCGTCAGGCCTGTCCCGACGGTTGATCCGTTGGCCAGTTTGAAGGCCACCGCGTCAATACTGTCCTGGGTATGGGGACCGTCGCCGGGGGTCGTCAGCATCGAGGTGTCAATCGTCAGTGTGACCGTGCAGCCGGTTGTACAGTCGCCGGTCACAGTCAGGGTGAAGGAGCCGCCGAATCCGTCAGTCGCTGACACTGTCGTACTAGCGTTAGCGGGCTTGCTCCCGAGCAGAAGGAATACGGTTAGAAAGGCTAAGCTGCAATATCGGAATTTTTTCAACATCCAATCTCCTTGGACACTCATACACTCTTCCCCCTCAGGGCAATGCTGGTTTGGTAGGAGCAGGTAACATGCCAGAATTCAATGGCGTTAGCCCTGTTTCTAAAATGGCAATAAACTCCACAAATTCAACTACATACATGAATATTCGCTAATCTTGCCCCGAGCTTCAGAACGTCCAGAAGCCGCAGCGCGGAAATCCTTTGCATATTTCCATCCAAAAGTGTGCAAGAGAAATCCAAATTCATGGGTCTAGTACTTGCTTTCCAACGATGAAGCCTGCCGCCTTTCTCCGACCTTCCTGGGGGTTCCAATGCAGCGACTCGAAGTCCAAAGAATCTTCTACATCTACGCTCTTCTTTTCCTACAATCTTCCGCCGTGCACGTTGCTGCTACGCAGGTTAGAACGGTGTGGAGGAACTTGTGACTTCTAGCGACAATTTTGATCTGTAAGAGGCTTCTCGGCATCAGCATCATCGACGAGAACGCCACCGAACTCATCCACATCGGCTTGATGGTCCTGGACCACGGCCCCACCATCGACGAATTCATCGAACAAGTTTTCAATTATCCGACGCTCAGCGAACTCTACAAGTACGCCGCCTACGACCGTCTCGGCAACCTGGCGGGCCACAAACTCCGCGAAGGCTAGCCCGCTGACTTCACAATGTGCCGCGCCTCCACCTCACGGCATCAAATTGCACGGGAATCCTGGCGGAATTGCCCGGCTTGCCGCCGCAGGATCTCGTCATAAACCTTGTTGAAACTTCTTGGGAAAATTGGTCATTCGGCAATGGCGAAGCCCAATATATGGATTCCAGATCGCCGCCGTCTTTCTTCGTCCGATGGACGGTACGTATGAACAGGCTGCGATCCATCGGCGTCACCCTCGTTTTGTTGAGCATCGCCGTGTTGTTGCCATTTCGCACGCGCTCGCTCGGTATGCAAAAGATGGCCTCTGCGGCGGACCGTTCCTATCTCGGATTCGACCGCAACATTTATCCAGGCGACGCAGCGCTTCCGGTTCTCCGCAAGACATTTGCCTTCACCAGCTATTGGCTCGGTCCTCCGCCGGGCGAAAAAACAAACACTTGGCATGGCAAACGCGAACTGCTCCGCTCTCAAGGTTTCGGCTTTCTCGTTCTCTACCGCGGCCCGGAGTCACGTGAACTGGACAGAGTCAAAGATCCTAGACAGAAGGGGCAAGACGATTCTACTGCGGCTGCCGATGCCGCCGAACAAGAGGGTTTTCCTCCAATGAGTATCATTTTCCTCGATATCGAAGAAGGGGGACGGTTGTCACCCGCTTACCACGCCTATATCCATGGCTGGTTGTGGAATCTGCGCAGCACTCAAGGACGCAACTATCAAGGAGGGTTCTATTGTTCTGGCATGCCGGTCAAGGAAGGGAAGGGCGTTACCATCACCACTGCCGACGATATCTTCAACGATCTTTGGCGGCGTTCGCGTGCCTTACAGTTGTGGGTTTACAACGATGCATGCCCGCCGTCGCCGGGCTGCTCATTTCCTGAGAATCCACCCGCGCCGTCAACGAGCGGCATCGCCTACGCCGAGGTTTGGCAATTCGCGCAATCGCCCCGGCGCAAGCAATTCACCGCTCATTGCCCCGCGAAGTACGCAACCGACGGAAACTGCTACGCCCCCGGCGACACCACCCATTCCTGGTTCCTCGACGTGAACGCTGCAACGTCCCCAGATCCCTCCGGCGGTGCCAAATGACGGGCTTTCAAAACAAAAAGAGGCGAGCCATCGCCCGCCTCTCTCGTTATGCGCTGCTGGAGCAGGGTTCAGATTTGCCCCAGTCCACCGTCGACGGCAAGTTCCGCGCCCGTGATGAACGACGCATCCTGCGACGCAAGGAAGGCCACTGCTCCGGCGATTTCCTCGGGCTTTCCGATTCGCTTCATGGGCACCTGGGAAACAATGTTTTTGACCATTTCTCCGATCGCTTCCTTGGAAAGCCCCGTGCGCTCAAATCCCGCGGGCGTCTCGATTGGTCCCGGGCTCACGGCGTTCACGCGGATGCCGCGTTCCACCAATTCTGCCGCGATCGATCGGGTGAACGAACGCAGCGCCGCCTTCGTGGCTGCATACACCGTGCCATTCGGCACGCCGATTTCGCCGGCCACCGAAGTATTCACAATGATCGAAGCGCCGTCATTGAGGTGTGGCAATGCTTTTTGGATGGTGAAGTAAACGCCCCTGCTATTGATGTCGAACAATTCGTCGTAGAGATCTTGGGATGTGGCTGCCAATGGCGCAAATTTGTAAATCCCCGCATTCGCAAACAAAATGTCTATTTTGCCAAACTTCTGCGACACCGTGGCATAGAGCCGGTCCAGATCCTTCGCGACAGATACGTCTGCCTGCACCGCAACCACGCCGTTGCCGATGGTCTTTACCGCCTCGTCAAGCGTCTTTTTGCTCCGGCCAACGATGGCCACGCGCGCGCCTTCCTCCTGCAGACGCTTGGCTGTCGCCAGCCCGATACCGCTGTTGCCGCCCGTCACAACCGCTACTTTTCCTTCGAATCGCTTCATGTTCGTCTCCCGTCTTTGTCTGCGTGGTCCGGAAAGCCTCTCCGCAATCGCAGTCTTACGCCGCTTTCCCGACTTTCTGAATTTCGATGCTTAGATGACTATCGAAGTAATCGGTTGCATCGATCCTGGCGGTATTTTCTGGTCGGTGAATCCTTGTGGCGGGAAAGATGGCAGGTCCGCTACACTTCAGAGAGACCTATGAACCGCTCGCGGATTGAAAAAATTTCGAAAGCCTTGGCCGACGAGACGCGCCTCAGGATTTTTGAGGGCATCTCCGCCAAGGACCACATGAATTGCCGGGAAATTGTTTCCATGCGCGGCGTCACCCCTGCGACCGTTTCACACCATCTCAAGATATTGAGCGAGGCGGGACTCATCGAATGCCGGCGCGAAGGGCAGTTCGTCTACAGCCAGGCCTTGCCCGCAGCCATCAAAGGGTACACACGCGCGCTCACAAAAATCGCCAGCGGAAAGAACCTGGCGCGCCGCCGATGATTTTTGGGCCTTGGTCCTTTGGGTTTCTCAAGAATTTGAAATTCGGAAGCCGCACACCTTGATCCAGGATTTGATGCGCTCGGATATCCGTGAGACTTCGAATCCGGCAATTCCGCCGTTCGTCAGGATATCGTTCTGATTCATACCGGCGGTGTTCACTCCCCATCCGCGAGCCGGTGCTGCGGCACAGTCCCTCTTCCCGTGCGTTGATCAGATTTACCCCACAGCAGACTCCCCTGGGACGGACTCGACAGCCCGGCACAAGACAGCTTTCACTCTTTCTTCGCCTCTGCTATCCCACTCAGAGCACTGAATTTGCAGTATTCGGTTGCCATTCTAAACATCCATCTCCTTTCCTTTGTGCCTATTACCCCTACGCCGCATCTAACCAAGGTATAATGAATCGTTCACATCTTTAACGCATAGCACCTATCAAAATAATTCGTGGGGTGGTCTCGGGGAAACGAGGTTAAGGTCTATCGAGAGAGGGTGAGGAGGCTTCCCGGAGCGGGCCCACCAAGAAAGTCAGCAAGAGGAGTACTAGTACATGACGAAACAATTTCTACTGGCCAGCGATTTTGACCAGACGCTCAGCTTCAACGATTCGGGAGTCGTGCTTAGCGAATTGATCGGCTTTCACGGCTTCCACGACAAGGTGAAAGGTCTTTCGGAGATGAACCTCGTCCAGCAGGGCGCGGAGCTCAGCTATCTCATTCTCCATGATCCGGACTTCCGCAAGGTCCGCCGCGAGCACCTCGTGGAAACCGGCAAGCGCATCCGCCTGAAGCACGATGTAGCGCTCCTTGCGCGCGCGCTCGACAATCTCGCCGATGGCTACAAGTTCGATTTCAACGTCATCTCCGCCGCGCCGCAGGAGATCATCGAGTCGGCGCTCGCGGACATCGTTCCGCCGGATCACATCTTCGGCACGCGTTTCCGCTATAACGAAAGTACCGGCGAAGTCGACTCCATCATTCGTGCTTCCGCCGGATGGGGCAAGATCACCGTGCTCGAAGAGCTTCGCGCCAACCTTGGCATCAGCCACGACCAAATCATCTACATGGGTGACGGCAGTTCCGATATTCCCGTCATGATGCATGTCAATCAGTACGACGGCCTCACCATCGCCGTCTCCGAAGCCAAGTTCATCACGCGCGTCGCCAAGCGCACCGTTCTCAGCGATAACGCCATGAGCGTCCTCGTCCCTGTGCTCGAAAAAGTTCTGCGCTGGGACTCCGCTCGCATTCGCCGGCTGTTTGCTTCCTACGGCCTGACGTTACTCGAGTGGGACAAGATGCGCACCGACCGGCTCACCATCCAGGATTCCGCCGAGCACGTGTCGGTCGCCACCGCGCCCCAAGTCAATGCTCATTAAGGCGCATCTTAATTCCGGCTTGCAGGGGCGCAACAGCTTGCGCCCCGTCACCGCTCCCGCCTGGCTTGCCAAACTCCTCGCCGTGCCCGGGAAAAGAATCGAACTGTAATTTACCATCGACTCTTTGAGTCCGTTCATTTCAAAAAACCAAGCCCGCTCACTCTTCCTAAAAACTTCACCGAGGAGGATAATTTCTCGTTGGACATCCAACGAAGGGCGATTCTCGACTTATGGCCGACATCAACAACAAGAGAGGCGTCATCGGGATCCTTACCGGAGGCGGCGACGTTCCCGGTCTCAACCCCGCCATCCGCGCCGTCACTCTTCGCGCCATCCGCGAAGGCTACCAGATCATCGGCATTCGCCATGGCTGGGCCGGCCTCGTGGACATGATCCGCGAGAAGGACTACGATAACTCCGATAATTTCTACTTCCTTAATGAAGAAATCGTTGATCGCGCCGGCCGCACCGGCGGCACTTTTCTGCATTCTTCCCGCACCAATCCCGGCCGCGTCGGCAAGTCCAGCGTGCCTGCGCATCTCAAGGAAAAATTCACCGCCGAGAAGAACGACCTCACTCCCGAAGTCCTCAAAAATCTCGCCTGGCTCGGGATCGATACGCTCATCCCCATCGGCGGCGACGACACGCTGAGCTACGGTGTTCGCCTTCACAAGGAAGGCTTCAAGGTCATTGGCATTCCCAAGACCATGGACAACGACGTCCCCGGCACCGACTACTGTATCGGCTTTAGCACCTGCGTTACGCGCACCATTCAGATGGTCAACAGCCTGCGCACTTCCGCCGGCTCGCACGAGCGTTTCATGGTTCTGGAAGTTTTCGGCCGCTACGCGGGCTTCACGGCCATGCTTCCCACGATGGCCGGCGCCGCCAATCGCTGCGTCATTCCCGAATACAAATTCAATATCGAGCAGCTCACGGAGTTACTCGTTGCCGACCGCCGCAAAAATCCCAGCCGCTACTCCATCGTGCTGGTCTCCGAGGGCGCCATGTTTGAAGGCGGCGAAATGGTCTTCGAAAGCGAAAGCACGGACGCCTATGGCCACAAGAAGCTCGGCGGCATCGGCGAGATCGTCGGTGAAAGGATTAAGGAGCTCTCCGCGAAATTCAACAGCGGCAAAACAATCGATGTCATCAACCAGAGGCTCGGCTATCTAGTCCGCTGCGGCGATCCCGATGCCATCGACTCCATCGCCCCCATGGCCTACGGCAATCTTGCTCTCGATCTCCTGCTGAAAAAAAACAGCGGCCGCCTGGTGGTCCTCAAGAACGGCCACTACGACAACATCCCGCTCGAAACTGTCACCGCCACCAAGAAGGTCGTCGACGTCGCTGAGCAATACAACACCGCTCGGCTGCGCCCGCAATTCTCCAGCTTCAATAATAAGCCCCTCTTCCTCATGACCAACGAGCCGGGAGCGTCTCTCTCCTAGAATCCTGGCCAAGGAATGCCGGCCAGTCAGAGATGCTGTATCATTGTAGCGGCGAGAATTCCAGTCCAATTGGCGTGGCAACTCCGGCTTGCGGGTGGCCATCCAAGTAAGAGAAGCAGACCTCCAGCCGAGGCCAGCCCCTGCTTCTTGCAATTCCCACTATCTCTGTGCAAGGAGAACACGAATGAAGCGTGCCGCATTTCTGCTGTTGCTCACAGGTTGGCTGGCGCCGCTGGCGTCAGCACAGGACCATTATCAAGTGGGTGCGTACGGCGATTATTTCCGCGTCACCCAAACGAATACAAACCTGGCGGGAGTTGGAGGACGCGCGGGCGTCAAAGTGTTCTCTCACGTCATGCTTGAAGGAGAGCTGAACTACGACTTCAAGCAAGCTTTCAGCGAGGGTTTCACGAGTACGAGCGCCCCCGGCAGCGTCACGATTGTACCCAGCAATCTCAAAGTCTTGCATGGGCTCTTTGGCCCCAAGCTCGTAGCCGGTCATGGAGCGATTCGTCCTTTCGTGATGCTGAAGGGAGGGTTTATCAATTTCCGGCTGGATCCCAGAAACCCGTCGTTCGCGACGTTCACGAGTTCGATCAACAATCTGCGCGCGAATAACGTGAGCGGAACTCTTTATCCGGGCGCCGGAGTAGAGGGACATCTTGGCCCGGTCGGTCTGCGCCTTGAAGCAGGCGATGAAATCTACTTTGCGGGAAACACGCATCACAATCCGCGTCTGGCCTTCGGCCCGTTTATTCGATTCTAGGATCAAGGCATCAAGTCGGGGCCACCTTCAGAAATCGCAATCGCGCCGGAACGCCCCGCTCTTTCAACAACGAAGGAGCGGGGCGTTCCATTTCAATGGATCACCCGCAGCTCTTCAAAACTGTCTGCGGCCTACTGCGTGCAGTGCGATCTCTCTATTCTAACCAGGATTTCCTTCAGGCTTGGCAGAAGATTTCTCGCGCAATCAATGAGACGAAACTGTTTTGCCACCGAGCGAACTGCCTAAATGTTCGCGATGCTGGCGAAGAAGGAACTGATCCGTCATGCCAGCGATGTAATCGCAAACGATGACGTGCCGCGATTCCGTCTGCGTAAGTTCTTCATACGAAGAGGGCATCGAGCCAGGCCGGCCTGAGTAGTAAATGAAAAGTTCTTCCAGACACTTCACGGAGCGCTCGCGGTCCTCGGCGATGGCGGGATGGTTGTAGATATGGGCGAACAGGAAGCTCTTGAGCTCGCGATTTCGCGCAGCGGCGGCCTCGCTGAAGCCCGCGAGGCGTTTTGGGGCCCTGCGTATGTCTTCCACGGATGACGCGCCAGAGTCTAGAACGCGCTCCTGGGTTGCTTCAATGAGATCGGTGGCCAGCGCGTCCAGAACGCGTTTGAGGGCTTCGTTGAAGATAAGTTTTTCACGCGCACCAGGATGCGGGGAATCAACCTGCGCGTAAACTTCTCCAAAAAACTCAACTTCCCGGCGCAAAACGGCGAGATTCAGAAGCTCGGCTTCGAGGGCATCGTCGATATCGGCGGTGTTGTAGGCGATTTCATCAACGCAATCGATGAGCTGGGCTTCCAGAGGCGGGCGCAGATCCAGAAGATATTCGGCAAGCTGCGGAAACTCCGCGGCGGAATAATCACGCGAATGCTTGATGATGCCTTCGCGCACTTCAAACGTGAGATTCAGACCCGGATAATCGAGATAGCGCTGTTCGAACTGTTCGACGATGCGCAGCGCGTGCAGATTGTGATTGAAACCACCGCCGTGCGCGCGCATCAATTCGTCGAGCTTGCGTTCGCCACCGTGGCCGAAGGGCGGATGGCCGATGTCGTGGACGAGCGCGAGCGCTTCGGCAAGCTCGGTGTTCAGTCCCAGCGCGGAGGCGACGGTGCGGGCAATCTGCGCGACTTCGAGTGTGTGCGTCAAGCGATTGCGGAAATGGTCCGAATAGCGGGTAGTAAAAACTTGCGTCTTGGCTTCCAGCCGGCGAAAAGCGCGGGAATGGATGATGCGATCGCGGTCGCGCGCGTAGATACTGCGGTAAGGATGGGGCGGCTCAGGATACCGCCGGCCGCGGGACTGTTCCGCGCGCATCGCCCAGGGAGCAGGAGTGGAAACTGTTTCGATGGGCCGCTCCGTTATATTCCATCCTCTGAGCGCGAATTCTTAAGCGCGGAGCGGATCAAGATTTCGGGGAAAGAGTATCCAGGCCGCGATCGGCTTGATCCGCAAGGGGAGTGTCCGGGAATTCCTTCTTGATCTGCTGGTAGATGCCGGCAGCCTCTTTTGGGCTGGAATAACGAAGAATGCCCGCAAGTTCCAGCAGCACCATGGGCCGGGGAACAAGCGCGCTGTGCTTGTCCGCCAACGCATGATAGATTTTGACGGCATCCTCGGGCTTGCCGGTGCGGGAGTAAATGACCGCCATCTGATACTGGGCCATGGATGCAAGCTCTTTGTCGCTGCCGCTGCTGATCTTTTTCAATTCTTCGAGTGCCTGATTGTGGCGCTCGAGGCCCTCGAGACAAAGCGCGGAGTAATAGCGCGCGAGTTTTCCGGGATTCGTGCGGGGATATTTGTCGGCAACTTTGGTGAATTTTTGCCAAGCATCCTGGGCGCGCGCGGCCTCATCGGGATAGAAGGGCTCGTTGGGTTCGGCGGGGTCAGGAACCAAGGCGATGCGGGCCTGGTAAGCCTTCATGCCGGTATCGAAGGCGGAGGAGGCTTCCACCGTCTGACGATCAATGAAAAAACGCCAGCCGCCATAGCCGAGCGCCAGCGCCAAAAACACCACCACGACGATCAGCGTGAACTGTCCGTGAGAGATGACGGCTTCGGCGCCGTGCTCGATGGTTTCCTTGATTTTGTCCTGTTTCAGTTCTTTGCGCGAAATATGCTCGGACACACACGCTCTCCTGAGTGGTCTGGAAGCTGTAATCCTAACACAAGATCGCAATCGCAGGCGGGTCCGGAACACGAGTTGCGTGTTCGGCGCCGCGGATTAACCTTTCCGACCGAAAAATGTCCGGTGGCCTCCAAAGCGCTCTAGACGGTGTTAATTTTGAACTATGCAGACGGCTTGCATCCACTGTGGCGCGGAGCATTTGCTGAAGGATGGGCAGTTCGGCGGCCATTCAAGAGTGCAGTTCAAGTGTTCGAAATGCGGAAAGAACACGATTGTGGAGATCAAGCGGCGCGTGGATTCCACCGTGGTGATGTCTCCGCTTCCCTCGTTTGCACGGGCCAATGCCACGAGCTCGAGCCTGAATTTGCCGCCGCCCGATCCTGGATTGCGGCTGCCAGAAAAAGCGCAGGTGGTGCTCAGCATTCTGTCGGGCCCATCGAAAGGCGAGAGTCACACGCTGTCGAAGCCGCGTGTCGTGCTGGGCCGCAATGGCTCGGATATCCCGCTGAAGGATCCGGAAATTTCGCGGCATCACTGCCTGCTGGAAGTAAGAAACACGCACGTCAATCTCAAGGATCTGGATTCGACCAACGGCACTTTTTTCGACGAAGAACGCGTGCGCGCGGCCATGTTGCAGGATGGCGCCGAGTTTCGAATCGGCGGCAGCATGATTCGCGTGAATTTCCAGCCGAAATAGCCGGACTTCGCTGTTCCGCAATGCGGTCCGATCCCCCTTCGATTTGCAAGCTTGACCTTGTGAGATACTAGCCCCGATTTCACAATTGTCCGGAGTCCGATGAACCGCCTCTCCGCCTGCTTGATTCCGTTAAATGAGAAATACAACCTGCCGCGCCGGCGGACTCGGACGCCATGAGGGTGCTCTACGCGGATCTGGAGCGGGAATGGCGCGGCGGGCAAAGCCAGGCATTACTTACGGTGGGCGGATTGCGCGCGCGCGGACATGAGGTCGATCTGCTGGCGGCAGGGGATTCGCCGCTGGCGATTCGCGCGTCGGAAGTGGGGATCAGGGTTCATCAAGTTCCGCGATTCGGCTTGCGCGGTTGGGCGGCTCGCGCCATGCGCGGGTTGATCGCCCGAAAGCGTTTCGAGCTTGTTCATCTCAATGAGCCGCACGCCTTGACAGCGGCATGGCTGGCGAGGGCGCACAAGCGGCTTCCGTTGCTGCTCTCTCGCCGAATCGGATTTCCGCTTCAGAAAAACCCAGCGTCGCAGGCACGATACCGGGCCGTGGAACGGTTTGTGGCGAACAGCAAAGATGTGGCGCAAAGCCTGATCAACTCCGGCATCGCGACCGAGCGGATTTCGATCGTGAATGAAGGCGTGGAAATCTTTCCCTTGCGAACACCGGAGCAAAGAAGCATCGCGCGGAGGCACTGGGGCGTGCGAGAGAGCGAATTCCTGTTTGGGTGCGTCAGCGTATTTGTCCCGGAAAAAGGACAACGCCATTTGATCGAAGCCCTTCCCATGGTGAGAGCGTCGCATCCGGAAGTGCGGTTGTTGCTCGCGGGAGACGGCCCCTACCGGGCTGAACTGCAGGCGCTTGCCAAGCGCCTCGGGCAGACAGAAGCGGTGTTTTTCCCAGGATTCGTAAAGGATGTTGCGCAAGTGTACGCGGCCCTCGATGCGTTTGTGTTTCCCTCGGAGTTCGAAGGTCTGGGAACCGCATTGCAGACAGCGATGGCCGCAGGCCTGCCTTGCATTTCGACGAAACGCGGAGCGCTGGGTGAAGTCGTGGACAGCGAACGAACCGCGCTGGTCGCGGAACCCAACGGCAAGGAGTTTGCCGATACGATGTTGCGATTGATCAATGACGAAGGGCTTCGAAAGAATCTCAGTGACGCGGGCCGCCGCGAAGTGGAACAGCGGTTTTCGGCAGGTCGGATGGTGGAAAATACGATTCGCGTTTACGTGGACGTGCTCAAGAAAAGACAAGTGGCATGAAACCGGCAGAACTCACGGTGATTCAGCGAGCGGTCCTGGAGCGCTTGCCAGCCCTCGGATTGCCCCCAGGTGCGCGCGTGCTCGATGCGCCGTGCGGCGGATCGGCGGCGCTGACGTTGGCGCTCATGGAGAAGGGGTTTTCGGTAACGGGAGCAGATCTTGATGCGCAAGCGGAAGGCCGGCTCGGGAAGGCGTTTACAAAGGTAGACCTCGACATGCTGCTTCCCTGGCAGGACAAGAGTTTTGACGCCGTATTTTCAACAGAGGGAATCGAGCATCTCGAGAATCATTTTTCGTTCCTTAGAGAAATGTGCCGCATCCTCAGGCCCGGCGGCATTCTGGTTCTTACGACGCCGAATCTCACGGCAATCCGGTCCCGCGTGCGCTTTTTAGGGAGCGGTTTTTTCGGGCGCGACTCCCGGCCGCTGAATGAAGCGTCGCGGCATCCGCTTCACCATATTGGGCTCGCGACGTTCCCCGAGCTGCGCTACGAATTGCACATGTCTGGATTCCGGGTATTGGAAGTGCGGCATACGCACATCAAACCGGTAAGTTATCTCTACGCGATTTACGCGCCGTGGATATGGCTCTACACGCGCTTGGCGTTCCGGAAGGAGAAGGATGCTACCCAGCAAGAAAGAAACAAAGTGATTCTCGCCAGCCTGCTCTCCCCCTCCGTTCTCTTCGGAGAGTGTCTTATGCTGATTGCGAAAAAAGTGTAGCGGGGAGATGGCGAGGAAAAAGTTTCCCAAAAAACCTGAAGCGCTTGGCAGATGTTTTGAGATCCGCCAAGCGCTTCAGGTTTTCTTCTAATTTTTGCGCAAGTAATCTATCTTCTCTTCTTGTTCCAGGCGTTTCCCTCCTCTCCGCTCGCCGTATTACGTCAAGCTATCGTGGGAATTGAACAACCCATCGCCCTTTTGGCTCGAGGAACTCCACGCCAATGGCAAAACCTTCGCCTTGCAATGGCTGGCAGTAAGCAACCCGGGCCGAGGAGCGAAACTCTCCGGTGCGCGAGGCGAATACCAAGGATTCGCCTTGTTCCCAGCGGCGCACGCTGACCACGCGCGCGCCACGCGCACTCACATTCTCAGTAAAGGTCGATTCCGAGCCTGGCGCCCGGCGATGGCCGTCAATCAGAACGGGGATTTCCATCGGGATGCGCCCTTCAACTCTGTGAAACATAAATTTCTTCTGGTGAGGCATGTTCTTGTTCATCCTCACAAGCACGCGGCAATGCGCGTGAGATTTTGAACGCTGCTCCTGCCGCGGTGCTTCATGGCATAGAGCGCGCGGTCGGCGGCGCCCAGAAGTTTTTCTGGCGTGTCGCCATCCTCCGGGAAAGCCGCGACACCCGCGCTGACGGCAAGCGCAGGGTGCTCCGGCTCCGCGGAGAGCCGTTCGCGGATTCGGAATACGACGAGCGACGCGATGTCCTTGCCGGCTTCCGGCAGCACCAGGGCGAATTCATCACCGCCGTATCGCGCGGCTGTGTCAATCGCGCGGGAATGATTGCGCAAAATCTTGCCGATTCGCACCAGGGCGCGGCTGCCGGTAAGGTGCCCGTAGATATCATTGATGGTTTTTAGGCCATCCATGTCGAGAAGCACGATGCTAAAGGGGCGATGCGTGCGGCGCGAACGGTCCAGCTCGGCTTCGAGAACCCCGATGAGGCGGCGGTAATTCGACAACCCCGTGAGTGGATCGGTGACGGCCATCGAGCGCACCTGCTCGAAAAGCCGAGCCTGTTCCAGCAACGCCCCGGAAAGCATGACGACATAGCTAAACGTCTTGCTCAACTCCGCGAGAAAAAACGGGCCATCAAAGAGCTGCCGCGAAAATGCCGCGGACACGTGGCAGACGACATTGAGCAAGGCCACGATTAGGAGAAAGCGATCGAAGAGGCTGGCGGCGCCTTTCTTGTCTCCGTCGTTCTGAAGACGCTGGTGCAAACAGACGGCGGCGATCAAGAACAGCGCGGCGGGCAGCAAGTCCCAAGGGCGGGACAACAGGTCCGAGGAACGTGTAACGGGCGCTGCGGGTGCAGCCAGAAACGCGGCGCTCGTCATGTAAGCAGCCAGGGCAACGACCAGCAACGCGGCGGCAGTTTCTTTACTGGGCTGCCGCGCGGTAGGCATGTAACGCTCGACGGCAATTGCAGCGAGCAGGAGGACGCCAAGCAATGTGCGGCCGACCATCCAGCCCATAGGGATCTGGGAGAACGTCAGGACGCCAGAGTTCAGCGAATCGTTCAAGCCAAAGCAGCCGACGGTCTCGATGATTCCGGAGAGCACAAATCCGAAGGCCAATATCAACGCCGTGCGGTCGTGGGTCCCGCGGAAGCGAACTAGGGCGATAGCCGCATAGAAGAAACTGACCAGCGTGCCCCCAACTTCCAGATACAAATAGCTTTGAGGAGAGCCTGCGACGCCAATTTGCCGCAGGTAGAAGACCACGGCAAAAAAGAGGATCAGCGACAGCGCACCGGACCCCACGACGACTCGCCGATGTACATTCTGCACAGAGACCGAGCCGCGGTCGCTGCTGAGAAACCCGATGAACTTCGCCCAACCACCCACAATATCCCCCAAATGCCGAAGAAAAACTGCTAATTATCAAGGCATGCAAGTTTGTGACCTTTTCTGGCTGGAAATTAATCCATGTAATCTACTGAAATTAAATAACTTATTGAGGAGTCTTAGAGAGGAACGAATTCCTGGAGGAGTTGCGAGACGCTGCGACTCGATACAAATTTGTGGATCAGGACACTATCGTTTTTGTTTCGTTAGAGTTACCGGGCGGGTGGCCAGTATCAGCGCGATTTTCAAAACTGTCTCAGCCTGAGACAATCTCAACATCGCAAAACAGATGGCAGACCAGCCTCTACACCCTTACAGCTTCGGCATTGGAGGAGGCAACTCGCGGGCGTGGACTTCGTCCTGGAAGCCAACCGTCTTGTGGCTCCCGTCGCAGAAGGGCTTATTGGCGGAATGGCCGCAGCGGCAGAGACTAATCCTGGTGCGTCCAGCAAGGCCGAACGGCTTCCCCTCCGGATCGACGATCTCGAAATCGCCTTCCACTCGCAGGGGCCCGTTGTGGGCAGGGGTGATTTTTGTTGCGGCCATTCTTGTCCTCCGAAAAACTGATTTAACAGCAGTTCAGTGATGTCCTTGCCCACAATAGCGACGGACATGCAAGAACTCAAGCAGCGAAATGGCGGGCTGAGGCCTGCTACAACAATCCATTTCAATTACGCAGGCTGCTTACGTCGTTTTTCAGCAAGCTGTTAGTACTTCGGGACGGATGGGTCAACCTCGTCGGACCACGCCAGGATCCCGCCCTTCAAGTTGAAGATTTTGCGGAAACCAGCCTTACGCAGGAAGTCCACGGCCTCGGCGGAGCGCTTCCCGCTGCGGCAGTGCGCCACGATTTCCTGCGAGGAATCCAGTTCGTGGACGCGCCGCGTCAGCTCCCCGAGCGGAAGCAGATGCCCCTTGAGATTGCAAATTTGGTATTCGTGAGGCTCGCGCACATCAAGAATGAACAAATTATCTCCTTGATCGAGCCTGGCTTTTAGTTCGCGCGGAGTGATTTCGGGCACTGGCACGGTCGGGCCGGGAGCTTCTTCGCCGCGCACGCCGCAAAATTCGTAATAGTCGATCAGCTTGGTAATCGCTCGGTTTGCGCCGCACATCGGGCAATTCGGATTCTTCCGCAATTTGAGCTCGCGGAACTTCATCCCGAGGGCGTCAAACAGCAGCAAGCGTCCAACGAGATTGTCCCCGCGGCCGAGGATGAGCTTGATCGTCTCCATCGCCTGGATGGACCCGACAATTCCGGGCAGCACGCCGAGCACGCCGCCTTCCGCGCAGGAGGGCACAAGCCCCGGCGGAGGCGGCTCCGGATAGAGGCAGCGGTAGCACGGTCCATCGGGCATGCCGAAAACCGTGGCCTGCCCTTCGAAACGGAAAATCGAGCCGTACACGTTCGGCTTCCCCAGCAGAATGCACGCGTCATTGACGAGATACCGCGTGGGGAAATTGTCGGTTCCGTCGACGATAACATCAAAGTCCTTGAAGAGTTCGAGCGCGTTGGCGCTGGTCAGCTGCGTTTCGAACGACTGGATCTGAATGTCCGGATTGAGGTTCGCAAGGCGCGCGCGCGCGGCTTCGCTCTTCGGCTTGCCCACATCGCTTGTGCCGAATGTGACCTGGCGCTGGAGGTTGGTGAAGTCGACGACATCAAAGTCCACCAGCCCGAGCCTGCCGACGCCAGCGGCGGCGAGATACAAGCCCAGCGGTGCGCCCAGCCCCCCCGTGCCGATGAGCAGGACCTTGGCGTTTTTCAGCTTGAGCTGCCCCTCCATGCCGACCTCCGGCATGATGAGGTGGCGGCTGTAGCGCAGAATTTCTTCGTTCGAAAGGCTCGCCACCGGTTTTGCGCCGGTCTGCGGCTGTACAGTTGTGGCCATTATGGTTTTCCGCTCCTCAACGATCCTATTCCATTATCCATTAAGAAGCCCAACGCAGATTCCTTCCGACAAGGTCGGAACCTTCGGTCGCCTCGCTCGGAACGACAAATCCCGGCGCGAGTGCCGCCGGCGATGGATGGAATGATGCTGATTGTATCGCCATCCTTCGTAGGCGTATTCTCTTTCGCTAAATAGCGAATGTCTTCATCGTTCACGTATATGTTGACAAAGCTGCGCAGCTTGCCGTCTTCGGTAAAAAGATGCTTGCGCAGTTCCGCGAATTCCGTGGTTAGGTGGCCGAGCGCTTCCCCGACCGTCCGGGCATGGAACTCAGCCGAGTCACGCTTCCCCGCGTAGGGGCGAAGCGGTGATGGAATCATTACTTTCACGGGCATTTCATCTCTCCGTTGTGCTGAAACCGCCGGCCTGCACTACGGCGCGGTGGCGAATCTCAATACCCTCGGGCGAAAACTCCGCGCGGTCGTCATCCAAACGCCAGGAGGTCATGTCCTGGGGCGCGCCGTTGTGTACGCTGACGATAATGTAGCTATACCACGGCCAGGCGTGATCGCGGTCATATTCGCTTGGCCGCGCCGGATGGTCGGGATGCGAATGATACCAGCCGACCACCTCGAGGCTCTGCTCGCGTGCCGCTTTTTCCGCCGCGCGGACGTCCTCGGTGGTCACCGAGAAGCGGTTGCGCGGCGAATCCTCCCGCCGATTGACGAGAGGCAAAAGTTGCAGGATCTCCCGCGCGGGCGTGACCGCGCCCTTTTCCCCCTCGTGCTCAATGACAGTGCTTGAATCGCGTCCCAGCAGCGCGCCGCAGCATTCATTCGGATACGTCTCAGCGCCATGCGCGCGGATCTTCTCCGCCAGATGTCCGCTGATCCACAGTGTTGCCGCGTTGGCCATAACTATTCTTCATCCCAAAAACGTTCGTTCAGGTACTTCGACGCGGAATCCGCGAAAACAGTGACAACAACGGCGTTCGCATTCTTCGGGATTCCCGCCGCAACCTGGAAGCAACCGAGCAGTGCAGCGGCTGCGCTGGGGCTGACGAGCAATCCTTCTTCGCGCGCGAGGCGTTTCACTAGCCGGTATGCCTCTTCGGTGGAGACCGCCAAATTTTCGTCGGCGAGCGTGTCATCGTAAATCGCCGGACGGATGGCCGTGGGCATGTGCTTCCATCCTTCCAGGCCATGGAAGGATGCGTCGGGCTGCAGGCTCACGCAGCGGATTCCGGGATTGAGTTCTTTGAGCCGTCGCGTCGTTCCGACGAACGTGCCACTCGTGCCGAGTCCTGATACAAAATGCGTGATGCGGCCGGAGGTCTGCTGCCAGATTTCGTTGGCCGTAGTGCGATAGTGCGCCTGCCAGTTGGCGGGATTGCTGTACTGGTCCGGATAAAAATATTTCTCAGGATTTCCCGCGACGATTTCATGCACTTTGCGAATCGCGCCGTCCGTCCCTTCATCCCCCGGAGTGATTACCAGCTCTGCGCCGAGAGCCGCAAGGATGCGCTTGCGTTCGTGCGAAGCGGCATCCGGCAAGCAAAGCTGCACGGAAAAACCGAGCGCCGCGCCGACCATCGCATAGGCGATGCCGGTATTGCCGCTGGTCGCGTCAATGACAGTCTTGCCGCGTCGTAGCGCACCGCTGGCGATGCCAGCTTGAATCATGCTCAGCGCCGGCCGGTCCTTCACTGATCCGCCAGGGTTGAACCACTCGGCCTTGGCGCAGAACTCCACGTTCGGGAATTCCAAGCCAACCCTCTCCAGCCGCAGCAAGGGCGTATTCCCAATCCGGTCCAGCAGAGATTCCCCCACGCCTTCGGGCCGAGTACTCCCCCGAACCTTGGATTCGCGCGCAGATGCGGCAATGTGGCCCGTGATAGCCATGTTGCTCAGTTAGATGTCCCTCCAAGTGAGACAGTGCGCCGCATATCCGACCATATTACTCCGAATTTGATGCACAGGTCTAACTCCGGGATAGGAGAGCCAACTAGAAGAGGAACCGCGGAACATTTTGAAACGGCAGATTGGGAAGCACCCTACACCCCCGTGGTGACAGAAAGAGTGCGGAAGCTCTTGAAAGCAAATAAGATAGCTGTCGCCCGACGAACTTTGCGCTGGGACACTGGGGTTTCTATAACCAGAACGCCGGCAATCCCGTTTTCCCGTTCACGACCCCTTACTATGGGTTCTACGCACAGGATAAATTCAAGATTCGCCAGAACCTAACCTTGGATCTGGGAATTCGTGAGGATTTTCAGGTCTACTCGCAGCCGCAAGGAAATCCGGGGTTTCCCCTGACAGGCTAATTCCCCAATGAATATCAACGGATTTCGCCGCGGATCGGGTTCGCCTACCAACCGCTGAACAAGACTGTGGTGCGAGGGGGGTTCGGCATCTTCCACGAGGTGTTCAACGGCATCAACTACGAGAACTCGGTAGTGTCGAACGGGTTGCCTTCGCGCCAATCCAGCGCCAGCCCGCGTTACAATAATGCACTGCCACCGAACCAGCAGACGCCGACATTCCCCAATATCCTCCCCGTGACCAGCGGGGCTTTTGCAGCGTCGTCCAATCTGAGCCTTGTGAGTCCCGGGTTCAAGCCTCCTTACGTGCTGGAAGCCAGCTTGGAAGTGCAGCGGGAGGTGCTGCCGAACACCACGATCGCGGTGGGCACGGTGTGGACGCACGCGGTGCATTTGATCTCGTCGTCGGCATTTGACCTGAACCTAATACGGCCGCCTGCGGGGACGACAACGTATATCGTGTGTCCGGCAGGAACGGTTACGGCCAGCACGTCGGTGTGTACCGGACCAAGCGTCACAGCTCCGACGCTAGACAGTGGATTTCTTCAGGATGGGTTACTGACCCCCAATTTCGGGCAAATCAACGCGCTAATCAGTCCGGGAGTAAATAATTATAATTCGGGGTATTTCCAATTGCAGCGGCGAGTGAGCAGCGGCCTGACGGCGCAGGTGGCATACACGTTTGCAAAAGCAATCTTGTCCAGTGGCGCGGACTTCAACAATCAGTTCAATTTCCAAAATACCCACGGGCCGTCGTTGCTGGACCAGCGGCACCGCCTATCCATCGCCGCCGTTTACGCGCCTGGTGCTTTCCATGGCGGAGGAACTGCAGCCCAGGCGTTGCTTTCCCATTGGATCATCAGCACGGTGATGGCCTTCAATGCAGGGCGTCCTTTTACCGCGCTCCTCGCCGGCGGAACGTGCACGAGTTCCACTCTCAACATCAACAACTTTGACGGGGCGGGCAACAATATCAACAATACGGCGTTCAACCAAAGCACAAACAATACCGCCACGGGCATTAACGGCGGTTCACCCAGCCCCACGCGAGGATTTAATTCCTTTTACGGGCCGTGGATCGATGAAATTGATTTGGGAGTCGAACGGCAGTTTCACATCACCGAGAAGCATTTGATTTCCTTCAAGGTGCAAGTCTTCAATCTGTTCAACCACCCGAACTATTTTGTACAAAACGGTGGCGGCGTGAACGCGACACAATACACTCCAGTTGGTACGACCTGCGGAGACGGCGCAACCTTGAACCAACAGTGCTTCTTGATTCCGAATGCTGGGTTCGGATCGCGGCAGCAGGTAAGCGAGCTGAGCGGTCCGCGAATTCTACAAGCAGCGTTTACGTATCGGTTCTAAGCACGTCCAAAAAATTCATGGACGCCCAGCTGTGCTTTACAGACGCGCGCTGATTCATTAGTCTGAGAAGGACGTGTGGAACATCGAAGAGCGGTTCTCGCCAAAGGCGATTGAGAGTCTCGCGGCGCTGGGATTTGCCGTGGGTAGCACGCGCGGCGTGGTGCGCGTGGAAAAATACGGCAGCGGCGCGGAGTTTCGCAAAGGAACCGACGAGCTTTACCAGATGACCGTTATTCCCACCATCATGCTGAAGGGCCAGTTCACGAGGCTGTGGGACGCCGGCTACCAGAAGTTTTTACTCACCGACGAAGGACTGAAATTGCCGGCCCTCGCGACGCATCTCGAAAACCTTCGGAAGTTCAACGAAGAATTGCGCACGGCGCTGGGCGTTCCGACCTTCTACAACGAAGCGCTCGGTTCCGTGAGCCAGGTCAGCGTTTACGACCGCGTCAAGGGCCGCAAAGGCGCGGTGCCGGACGAAACCGTGGGCGCACACGAGGCCGGCAGCAGCCATTAGGCTCGCCGATTTCCTGCCGCGAAATTTTGCCTGAGGATTTCAGCTCGCTCCGGCATCCTGAAGCTGCCGCCGAAACTGCTTTAGATCCACGCGATGCTTCGCCGCTTTCCTCTGGCCGATGAAGATCACAGGAATATCCCACGCGTAGCGCTCCTTCAGGACAGGATCGGCGTCTATATTGACTTCTCGTAGCGCGGCGCCGAATTCAATCAAGAGCGGAGCGATGGCGGACTTGGCTTCGTCGCACAGGTGACACCCGGGACGAGTGTAGAGGGTGACATCGAACGGACCACATCTGGCCAGTCGCGAGTCTTCGGGTGAGTTGCTCACGGCCGGGGATTCGAATACTTCATGAACGGCCCGGAGTGGGGATGAAAAGCGTGCGCGCGATACAGCTCCGCGATCTGCCGAAGGTGTCCGAGGTCGTGATTGGCCCATTCATTGAGCATATGCGCGAGTGTGACGGTGCCGAGCTCGGAATGTACACCAGTGCGGGCGCCCGCGGAAGCGGGAAGGCCTGTCAACAAGGCGAGAGTTGAACGGCGTGTGCGCGTGAAAAGCGCCAGGTTTTCGCCCGCCGATCCCAGAGAATACTCGCCTCGAGATGAGGCTCCCGCCAGATCGTACTTCGCGAGCACTGGGGAATCCTCGGCGACCATGCGCATTGCGCGCTCGGCATAAACCTGTTCAAGCGCCGCGAGATGGGCGAGTACCTCAGAAATCGACCAGCGGTCCGCTGCTGGCTTCCAGTGCAGCAGTTTTCCCGTTAAATCCCCAAGCAGCGTCTCTAGAAGATGTGGCGTCTTTTCCAGGAGCGAAATGGCGGGCTGGATATCGGTGGCAGAGGCGGGTTGCATAGGGCACCTCCGATGCAAGCATGGGCCATTTTACTCTCAAGAATCACGAGAAAGAAGAAGTAGCGCATAATGATGGCGATGGAGTGAGCGAGGACAACAGAGATGGGAAGAGTCGTGGCGCTAATGGACGATTTGTTTTTTCAGATGAAGCTGGCGGAAACCGCGAAGCAGCTCGGCGTGGAAGTGAAAGTGGCGACGAACGGCGAGGCATTCATGGAACTCATGGCGAGTGAGCCAAGACTCGTTATCGTGGATTTGAACGCGCGGAGCGAGCCGCTCCAGGCGATTGAAAAGTTGCGTCTCGCGCGCAAGGACGTGCGCGTGGTCGGCTTCCTATCGCATGTGCAAAAAGAACTTGCTGCACAAGCGCAGGCAGCGGGATGCGACGAGGTTCTGCCGCGCTCGAGCTTCACGCAGAATCTGGCGGCGATCCTCAGCGCGGCAAGGGATTGACGTGAAAGTACGGAAATCGAAAATCCGCGGGCGACTTTTTTACCTGAGTTGCGCCGTCCTGCTCACAGCCGCGAACGGTCTTTCACAGGAATCCAGCTTCAAGCCCGGCGCAAGCTCCGCGAGCGCGCCAAGCGAAAACGCAAGCGTGAGTGGCCCGAGCGGCGCACTGCAAGCGGTGCTCTCGGCGGCCTGTTCCCAGAATCAAACCGAGTTTGTCCGTTTTCTCACAGCTCGCAACAAGGAGGCGTTTTCCCGCATGACGCCGACGGCGCGCGTTGCGTTGATGAAGCGCTTCGTGCTTCTGAATGAGCCCGGCAAACCGACAGCTTCGGTGAATCCCGCCGGCCGCCCCATTCTTCGCTGCCAAACTCCCGGCATCACCACGGAGATGCAGATTGGCGGAGCAGAACTTCGTGACAATATTGCGTTTCTCCCCATGGAACTCCGCGATGCCACCGATACCACCGGCGCAAGCGTGCACCAGATCACCATGGGTCTGGTACGCGAGGACGGGGATTGGAAGTTGCTCTCGCTGGGCTTGCTTCTCCTCGATCTACCCGCGCTGGAAGTGGAATGGGACGCCGCCGAGATGGAAGCGACGGAACGCAACGCCATCGAAGCATTGAACAAAGTTGCCGGCGCCATCGAAGCCTACCGCAACAAGTATTCGCGCCTGCCCGAGTCTCTGGCGCGCCTGGGGCCGCCCCTTCACGGTGCGGCGAATGGCGAAGCCGCCGGACTCCTCGATTCCGATCTCGCGAACGGAAAGCAAGACGGCTACGCCGTTCGTTACGTGATCGCTGGCGCGAGCACTCTCGGCGCTCCGGCGAAATATGAGCTGGCGGCTACGCCGCTGCAATACGGGCGTACCGGTCACCGCTCGTTCTTCCGCGATTCGAAAGGCACGCTGCACGCTGCCGACCGGCGTGGTGCGGTCGGCAGCGAGGCCGACCCCAAGGTGGAGTAAAGCCTGTTGAGGTTCACGGATAAGAGGACGCGCGGTGCTTCCCACGGATTTGTGTGCGGGGAGACTTGGCGCTACTATCGTGCGATTCACCATGTCACGCCGAGCGTCAGCGAAATTCCTTCTTGTCTTGCTCACACTTTCTCCACTCGTCCCCGTTCGGGCGGCAGCCCAATCACAAAACAATTTCGTTTACGGGCCTCTTCCTGTCTTCGAGCTTCACAGCGGCTTCTGGATCAATCTTCATCACACGCTGTATCACCAGGCTAGAATGCGATTGGCCGGCGCGCCGCAGAACCAAAGCGGCAAGCCCCCCGGACCCGCTCTGAACACCGCTCCGGATGCGAAACCCGCTCTCACCTCGGCGGAACAGCGTACTTGGGAAGATGCCGTTGCCTATTACTTTGCGAACTACGCCGCCAAGGACCTGCTCTTTTCGTCCGAGCTCATCCAGTTGAAAGATCAGCTCGGCGATTTCGAGGATTGCGATGAGCTCTCCGGCAAGAAGCGAAAATTCTGCGACGCCGGCTTACCCGAAAAGCTTACACAGGTCCTGGAAGCCGCGGCACCCGTCTACCGCGCGCATCTCTGGCCGGAGCATGATCGCTTCAACCGCCGCTGGATCATGGGCGTCGCCCCGCTCGTGCGCGAACAGGGCGTTGGCCTCTCGGAACGGCTTGCGGATATTTACCAGACCCGCTGGCCACGCGAGAAAATCCGCGTCGACGTCACCGGCTTCGCCAATTGGGCTGCCGCTTACACCACGGCGGACCCCTTGCGCGTAACCATCTCCAGCATGGACTCCCGAAATCAGGGCGCGGCGGCCCTCGAGGTCCTTTTCCATGAAGGTTCGCACGGCATCGCGGAGCCTGTGCAGGCCGCCATCATTCGCGAGTGCCGCCAGCGCGACAAACCCATCCCCCGCGACCTATGGCACGCGCTGGTTTTCTATACCACCGGTGAAGTTATCCGCCCGGTGATGGACTCTTCCGATGGTACCGCTGGCAACCAGGGCGGCAGCGTCCCCGTTGGTGGCTACACTCCCTACGCCGTGCGCGAGGGCCTCTATCAGCGTGGCTGGAACGATTACTTCAAGTTACTGCAAAAATTCTGGCAACCTTATCTGGACGGCAGCGCCTCCTTCGACGACGCCATCGCCCGCATGGTCTCTTCGCTGTAGCGTTTGCAACCCCCTAATTCACATCGGCTGCTCGCCGTCCCGCCCTATTGCTCGCGCTCCTTCCAATTGTTCGCCGCACACCAATATGCTAGGCTTACGGTTGCAGAAATCACCCGGCCTAGCGCCCCGCAGGCCCCTGCGACGCGCACGTTTTCTTCCGTTCGTCTCCGGTAGACCCTCTCCTTTGCCGGAAAGTCTCTGTGAGATGAACTCAAGCTCGGGTGAAGCAACCGCTTCAGTGTTGCTCGTGAAATGACTCGGACTTGCCGGGGTCGCACAGGAAAAGGAACGGACACGCCCATGTCTGGTCAACAAACAGCCTCGAAAACCGAGAAGGAGCCGGTCGAGATCAAGCTGGCGCACTCTCCGGATTCCGACGATGCCTTTATGTTCTATGCCCTGGCCACACACAAGCTCCCCACGCCGGGCTACAAGTACACGCACATCCTCTCCGATATCCAGTCACTGAACGAGGCCGCGCTAACTGAAACGTACGACGTCACCGCCATCAGCTTTGCTGCCTACCCCGCTTTCCGCGACAAATACATCCTGCTCGATTGCGGCGCCAGTTTCGGTGAGGGCTACGGCCCCATCGTCGTTTCCACCAAGTCCCTTAAGCCGACTGAGCTTGCGGGCAAGCGCATTGCGGTACCGGGCCTGAAAACCTCGGCCTATCTCACCCTCAAGCTCTACGAGCCGAATTTTGAAGCTGTGGTGATGCCCTTCGACAAAATCGTCGACGCCGTTCAGAAGGATGTGGTCGAGGCTGGCCTGCTCATTCACGAAGGGCAGCTCTTCTTCCCCCAAATGGGACTCCACCGGGTACTCGACCTCGGTATCTGGTGGCAGGAACAAACTCGCTTACCCCTCCCTTTGGGCGGGAATGCCGTGCGCCGCGCTCTGGGGGAGGAACTAGGCCGGCAGATCTCCAAGACGATCCGCGACAGCGTTTCCTACGGCCTCGAGCACCGCGAAGAAGCTCTGAACTACGCTATGCAGTTTGCCCGTGAGATGGACGCCGATCTAGCCGATAAGTTTGTCGGAATGTACGTCAACAAGTGGACGCTCGGATACGGCGAAAAAGGCAAGCAAGCCGTGCGCGAATTGATCTTGCGCGGCACCCAGGCTGGTCTTCTGCCAGTCCCTGCAACGGTCGAATTCCTCAGCGAAGGATAGCCTCGCATTTCTCCTTTCGCCGCCTGGCGCTGGATTATTTCTTCCTCACTGGCGGGTCTCGCATCGGCTCGCCTTGACGCTCTCCCGCGAATCACTTAGTGTCTTTTCTGCATGCTGATCAGACAGAAGACAATGTTGGCGCCCCTCTTCGTCGTGCTGGCCGCAACCTGGCCGCCGGCCCCCACAGCTAAATCACAAACGGTCGCAGCACCACTCAATCACGCCGATGTGTCCAAACCCTGGCCCCATCAGCCGGTCCGCGCTCCGCACGGGATGGTTGCCACCGATGAGGAACTGGGCTCGCAAGCCGGCGTCGAAATTCTCAAGCGTGGTGGCAACGCCGTGGACGCTGCCGTCGCGGTGGCCTTCGCGCTGTCCGTAGTCGAACCCGCCGCGGGCAACATCGGCGGCGGCGGTTTCATGTTGATCCGCCTCTCCGACGGCAAAACCACTTTCCTCGATTACCGCGAAACCGCTCCCGGCAAAGCCAGCCGCGATATGTACCTCGATAAGGACGGTAAACTCGACGAAGAAGGCTCCGTCATCGGTTATCGCTCCGTGGCCGTGCCGGGAACCGTCGCCGGTCTTGAGCTGGCTCTCAATAGCTACGGCACCATGAAGCTCGCCGAGGTTATGGCTCCGGCGATTCGCATCGCCGATCGAGGCCTCGTCGTGAGCCGCAAGCTTGCCACCGAGTTGGAAGAAGAGCGCCCCGGACTCCAGACATTTCCGCAGAGCCGGCGCATTTTTCTGAACGAAGGCAAAATGTTCAAACCCGGCGACATTCTCAAGCAGCCGGTACTCGCCGCCACTCTCAAACGTATTGTACAAAACGGCTCGGGGGAATTCTATCGCGGTGAAACCGCCAAACTTCTCGCCGGTGAAATGTCAAAGAACGGCGGCCTCCTCACGCTCGAGGACCTCGCCAATTACAAAGTCAGAGTGCGCGAAGTCCT
>WNFH01000267.1_pt1 | contig 31860 bp, 20 predicted proteins | sample 5400411 | NCBI WGS metagenome assembly WNFH01 (sample SAMN13153347, study PRJNA577476) | soil metagenome | isolation source: 200 cm saprolite under Douglas fir tree site 2 hole 3 | place: USA:California | collected 2015-04-18 | reverse complement strand
TTCGTCCCTCCCGGTCCAATACCGAACGGGATGCAAGGAGGTACGGGATTGACTGGGTCGCACACAGGCGGCAAAGCAGTCAGCACGTATGTGCCATTGTTGAAGTTTAAGTCTCCGGTATAGCCGTTCCCGTCTTTTATGCTGCCATAGATAGGCATCAGCGTTACGTCATATCGAACGCCGAAGTTGATCGTCAGTTTGTTGGTCACTCTCCAGGAGTCCGAGAAATAGGCGCCGTCAACCCACCCACCATGCTCCGTTTCTTTGACGTTACGCCGCTTAAAGCTGTTGGGGACGCCCAGTAGGAAGGAAGCCAATGAGTTCCCTGCCGTACCCGTAGCGGCCACGTTATCTGTATTTGCCGAAGAAAATACTTCGGAGGCATTCAGATATAGAGCGTTGGCATTGTTGCTGGCAAAATCCGCGCCCATCTTGAAGGTGTGATGTCCGTGGGTCTTGGTAAAGTTTCCGCCAAACTCCCAGATGTTTGTGCCTTGCGTCTGGTCAGTATGCGAGGCGCCGTGCGCGCTTGGATCGATGTTTCCGATAAAACCGTTTATCGTGATGTTCGGAATCAGGTCAACGCCCCCGATGAAGCCGCTCGCGAAATTTGGGGAAAATCCTAAATCGGTGCCGGTGGCGCCCGCGGCTTTCGAATAGCCGGAGCCTTGGGAGATGTTAAGTAGCACGCGCCCGAAGTGGGTCTCCAGCACGGCGCTGCTGGAGAATGTGTGCATATATTCCACGCCGACGTTGTATCCGTTCGTGATTTGAAAGTGTGAGAGGCCGGCAAATCCGCCGGAACCCGCTACCGGCTGCCTGAATTGGCTCCAGCGGCCGAAAATGTTGTCGTTGTTAGTGATCTGATGATCAAGTCGGGCGCTGAACTCATCCTGCCGGACGACGGATTTGGTCGTGTCTACCGCATTAAATGGGGAGACTGCCGTAGCACTTCGGTTTGGCTCTGGGAAAAGCTTCGTGGCATATCCGATCATGTTTGGATCCAGCAAGTTGGTGGGAATCTTGTTGCAGGGCGTGCCGGTGGATTGAATCCCATTCACGTTAGGCGATGGATTACCTCCCACGCATAGAAACGGTGAATTGGAGAATCCTGTAGGGCTGCTGGCATTGGGAGCGATACTGTACGGATTATAGATCTGGCCCGCAAACGGCAATCCGCCGACGGTCGTAAGATCGCCACCGAGCTCCGCAGTAGTGGGCACATCGTATAAATTGGATGCGGCGGTGTGTAGCCGGAAGCCCTCGTAGGCCACGAAGAAGAACGTCTTTGGTGCTCCGGAGTGGTGCCACGGTATGAAGAGCGGACCTCCTCCAGCGACGCCAAACTGGTTTTGTTGAAATGGAGTTACTGCGGCAAGAAACGGGTTTCGCGCATCGAATGTGGTGTTACGTACGAACTCCCACAGGGTCGCGTGGTATTGCGACGTGCCGGATTTTGAAACCACGTTAACTATTCCACCCAGAGCACCGCCGTAAGATGTGTCGTCGTTGTGTGATTGAACCTTAAACTCCTGGATTGCATCGATAATGGGCGCCACGGCATAGGTACTTCCAAAGGAGCCCTGATTATTTAATCCGTCGAGCAAGTAGAGATTGCTGCGATTTGTTTGGCCATTGATCGACGGGTAGGAAAACGTGCCCACAGGATTCGACCAGATCCCGCCGCCGGTCGTGGAATTCTGGGCAACATTAATTGTGCTAACTCCCGGCGTAAGATTGAGCAATTGCGTGAAATTACGCCCATTCAAAGGCAAATCATTCACTTGTTGCTTGACGACTGCTACGCCTAACTCCGCTGTGGAAGCCTCTAGGGTCAACGCTTCGGCCGTTACCGTGACGCTGTCGGAGATAGATCCTGTTGACAATGTCACGTCGAACGTCGCGGTTTGATTGACGGCAAGGGAGATTCCAGCCTGGACGACAGTCTTGAAACCTTCCTTACTGATTTTGAGATTGTAGTCCCCAGGCTGAATGTCCGGAATGACGTACGCACCAGCCTCATTGCTCGAGGTCGTTCGGTCCAGATTGGTCGCCGTATTGTGCAGTACCACGGCGGCACCGGGCACAATTCCACCGGAGGCGTCGTACACCGTGCCCTTGATCGCGGAACTCGCTTGACCGCGGGCCGTTCCCGGCAGCGAAGCGCAAACAACAAACAACAGCAGGAGTCCTACCCCGTGGGACCAACGATTTAGAGCCGTACCAAAACAAAGGGATGTCATCGTTGCTGCTCCTTTGAAGCCGAACGAGCAAGGTGCTTCAGTCCGTGTCAACCGGCCAAGCATGTTATTTGGAGCTGCCTATTTGGCAGGAACTCCACCCCGAAGACGCTAAAGACCAAAACAATGGACGTTCTGTAACAGCAATATCAAATAGTGTCAAGTAAAAAGTTTCATACACTTGAACGCCGTTCCAATATGTGGTATCCTTCTGTTCGCTCTAGCGGTGCCAAACGTAATGGCGATTGAACAAATTGCAAGGATTTGGCTGCAAAAATGCTTTGACGGCTACACACTGGGGGACGGGCTTGTTTTAGCATGCGAAATGCTATCTTATGTAATACGGAATATGGTCTGACTTCCGTTAAGCGGCGAATGAAGGTCGCTCGTAGTACGGAAAGCAGCCTGGCGGGAAAATCCTTAAAGTTAACAAAGCATTTTAGTGGTTTGTTCAAATAGAACGACGGGAGAGTCTACCAGTGCCTGTGGGCGTAATTTCAAAAGTATTTCGAATTCTGGAAGCCATTCAAGGCTCCTCGTCGGGATTGACGTTGAAACCTATCTGCGACATCACCGGTGTCCACAAGAGCACTGCCCATCGTTTTCTCAAGCACCTCGAAAGAGACGGGTATTTAATTCGAACTGAAACGGGAGCCTATCTTATCGGGCCGAAGTTCTCTCATCTCAGCTCGCGGGCCGATAACCGCGTCACACTTCAAGCGGTAGCGCGCCCGATCTTGTGGGAAATATGGAAATCGACAAGGGAAACGGTAAATCTAGGCACCTTGGACCAAGGAAGCGTGCTGTACATCGAAGTTATAGAAAGCCCACATGAGTTTCGGCTTTCTTCCAGAGTGGGCACTCGCCGTTCTCTGCATGCCACAGCTTTAGGCAAAGCACTTGCCGCGTTTCTTCCGGAAGAGCAAAAAGACAGAATACTCGCTAATATACAATTTCAACCTCTAACGCCAAAAACCATTATGAATCTTGTGCAATTCCGTCAGGAACTGGGAATTATTCGCAACCAGGGATACGCCGTCGATGATGAGGAGACAACTCTTGGAGCACGTTGTGTTAGCGCGCCAGTCTTGGGCGCAAATCGAGAGGTCGTCGCAGCGGTTAGCGTTTCGGGACCGGTGACGAGAATTAGTCCCGCCCAGGTACCTGCGCTTGCGGCAGCAGTTATGAATGCCGCACGCGCGATTTCATCGGCAATGGGATTCGCGCACCCCGATTTGGAACCAACTGGAACCGGGTCGTACGAGAAATCTCCCTCGTTACCCAGCTGAGCCATTCACCGCCGACAGTCCCGCGATCTTGAGAGGCGAGTTGCAATCATATTTCGCGAATTTCATACCATCGTATTTCAGTTTTTCCGAGTTGCGTTCTGCGATTCCCTCAGTAATGCCCGAATCGCTAGGTTTTCCGGAAAAATCTCGCTGGCATGTTTGAGGACCTCACTCGCTTCGCGTATCTTGTTCTGCGACAAATAAGAAGCCCCTAACAAACGGTAAAGTTCCCCATCGTGAGGAATCATTTCTATTCCTCGCTGCAATAGGTCCGCGGCTGCTGGCTGACGGCCGGCACTCATGAGCAGGCTGCCACATTGCTCGAAATCCGCGGGAGACGTAGAGCCTGCATCAATGGCGCGATTCAAATATTCAATGGCTTCGGCAATTCCCTCATCACTTTTGTTTTGAAGGGCGCTGTAGGCAAGCGCTTCCAGCACCGAGATATCTTGCGGTGCAGACCTTCGAAGCTTTTCCGCCAGAGCGAAATAGCGCTCGCGATATTCGGGATGAGCGTTTATTAATTGACCGTATGCCTGAAGAAGTATGATGGAGGGAAGAGACACGTCTTTCGCGCCGGGGATCGCGCTGAGATGAACCAGATCGGGGAGCGCAGGCGTTGTCATGTGGAATGCGCGGTCAGGGAAGGGCTCACCAGACTCCCTGATGATTCGATGGTTTGTAAGCATGGAATGCGAAATCTCTTTTACGTCCCGCTTTGGCATGTGACACCCGGAACAGTCGTCGGGCGGATTCTTCCGTTGGCGAATCGTCAGCGGAACTGCGCAACTTTTTTCCGTGTGGCATGTGAGGCATTTCGAACGAAAATACATCGAGGCTTCTTGTTTAGCGGGCTGGACGTGAGGGTCATGGCACGTGATGCAACTGAGTCTACCTTCGCTTTTTTCGTAGCACTTGCTCAGAGTCATCGAGAAATAATGCTGGAGAAGATCATTCTGAGGAGGAGAATCGCGGCGCGGTGGAACCATGAGAATTGCGATCGTGTCGTCGAGTGCTGAGCCCGGCCGAAAATCCTGGTAATTCCTTCCCGGTTTTAACACCCGGGCATCTCCAGTTTGGTGACACGACACGCAGACATTGTCAGCGAGCCAGGAAGGAAGCTTTGAAGGATTCACGATAGAGCGACTGGCGCCATCCGGACTGGGTCCAATCTCTCTCATCTCCAACACGTGTGATGCGCCAGGGCCGTGACAGTTTTCACAGCCGATCGACAAATCCTTGAACGGGGGGTCCAGAAAACGGCCGTTGCCATTATCAACGGGCTGAGGGCGGCCGCTATGACAAACAATACACCCGGGAAGAATTGGACGGCTGAATCCGTAATCGTAGGTTTCATATCCTGGGGACAATGCCCAGCGTTGTGTCTTTGAGTAAAACGAAAGCGGAGCTTCAAAAAGATAGTCGCCGCGCCGGACGATTGCACCGAATCCATTGGCTCCCGATCCAATAATCCATTCCACTCTCTGTGTGTCACGAAAAAGTTCTTTGCTATCAGGCCCCGTTTCGTAGTCATCCTGGTAGAGATTTCCGCCATTTACGAAAACATCGAAGTGCCGGTTCAGCTTCGCGTCAAAAATGTGCCCAGAATTTGGGAACGTCTGCAGCAGTCTGGGTGACACGAGAAGCATGGACCGGCCCATGTCTGTTTGAGAAAACTTGCTGTAAATCGCTCCGTGGCACTCGGCGCAAATCTTCGACCCCACGTATCCATCATTCGAGGGGACGTTTTGAGGCGACATCGTCTGCGCAAGTCGCGGGCGCGCGCGGCCAACATCTCCCGAAGAAAAGAATGCGAGAACGGAGATGAAGCCTGCCACGGTACATAATTCCACCCAAACAGATTTTCGTCTGAGCAATGTCAACATTCCACGGTCAAGCACGCGGAAAGTATGCATCTGAGTTCGATCACGTGGTTTCATCGAACGGGACCGCCTAGCGACGAAGCCGAGCCGGTTTACGTCCAACACTAGCCGGGATTTTGATTTGCACCGGACTGATACCTCGGGTCTGTTTGGAATCGACCCCGCTACCTTCATGCACAATGTAGAACCGATTGGCGGGAAGATCGCTGAGCGTTTCGACGAGTCCATTAGGCCAACGGATAACGACTTTCGCTGCTTTCGCAGCTTTTCCAAGACCAAAGTGCACGCGCAAATCACTCTGGGAAATGAACCCGTCACCACTGCGAATTTCTTTTTGGTGCACGTCGCCGTCTTGTTCGAGCGTCACCTTCGCTCCCAAGGCGGCCCGATTTGATTTCACCCCAATTAATCGCAGGCTGATGAAGTTGCCCACCGGAGCCGCGTTGTAATAAAGAGAAGGAGTTTCGTTCATGTTGTTAACAAGCGCCTCTTCACGCCCGTTATTGAACAAGTCTCCGAGAGCCATACCACGACCAGAGTGTAGCTTGCTGAGTGTGGCTCCGGCCTGCGCCGTAATGTTGGCGAACGTTCCGTCCCGCAAATTATAGTAGGCCAATTTCGGTTGACGGTAACTCGTTCCAAGATCCTTGCCTTCCACTTCCGGGTAGACATGGCCGTTGGAGATCAAGATTCCGGGCCATCCGCTATTATCAAAATCGTAGAATTGGACGCCCCACCCTAACCATCTCGTAATTTTTGCAACGCCTGCGCTGCGAGTAACATCGTCAAAAACATTGTTGCCACGGTTGAGAAAGAGCGTTGGTGTATCGTCGCTGAAATTGGTCTTGACAATATCTTGATGGCCACCGTGCGCGAAATCATCCGCGGAGAGGCCCATGCCAGCCTGCATGGAGCCCTCTTCGTTAAAAGCTACACCCGCTGTTTTGCCGATTTCTGTGAAGGTTCCGTCGTGGTTATTGTGATAAAGAAGATTTGCCGTTGTATCACAGGCAACATAAATATCCGGCCAGCCGTCGTCGTCGAAATCAGAGGACAGCGACGTGAACCCATAACACCCCGAAGCCTTTCTAATTCCAGAGTCTTGCGAGACATCCGCAAACGTGCCGTCACCGTTGTTGTGGTACAGCGCGTTAGCACTCATTTTGAGTCCGCGCGGCCCGCACATCACATTGATCCCCTTCCACTTGCACCACTGTCCTTCTCCCGGTCGAGGCACGGAGTCGTAACTGAAATCAACATAGCGCGCGACAAAAAGATCGGCTCTGCCATCGCGGTCATAGTCGACAAAACTACATCCGGTACTCCACTCCGGCTTGGCAGTCGTCAACCCTGCTTTTTCGGTCACGTCCGTAAAAGTGCCATCGCCGTTATTGTGGTAGAGGCTGCTTTGTCCCCAATAAGTGACGAACAAATCCAAATATCCATCGTTGTCGTAATCACCGACGCACCCACCTTGAGCCCATCCTGCATGCACAAGCCGGCTGTTTGCAGTTACGTCTGTAAACGTGCCGTTCTGATTGTTGTGATAAAGGTGCCCAGTAGGCTCTTGACCGTTGGGGAATCCTTCCACTCGCGAGCCGTTAGGTAAAAAAATATCCGGCCAGCCATCGTTGTCATAGTCGAAGACAATTGCACCGTTGCCGGTGCTTTCGATAATGAACTCTTTATGTTTGTCGCCACCGTAAGAATTGAGCGCGGTCAGTCCAAGCTGTTGTGCAATATCTTCGAAGTGGACTACGTTCGGTTTGACTGTCGATCGGTGTTCTTCGGATGAGCTCGGCGCCAGGACGAAAACAATGGTTGCGAGAGCAAATGCCGACGCTGGGATGCCGGGAAAAAGAAACAGCAGCGACTGCCTCATACGTCCTTCATGTGGCTAAATCCAGGCCATCGCTTGCTGGTCATTATGATATAGGCTCCCAAGCACCGATTCTTTGTTGCGACTCTCCCAATCGCTCGATGCCTAGGCTTACCACATCACCGGCCTTTAGATACTGTGGCGGATTCATTCCGAGGCCAACCCCACCGGGTGTTCCCGTGCTGATCACATCTCCCGGCAGCAGTGTCATAAACTGGCTCACATAGCTTATGAGCGTCGAGACGTCAAAGATCATTTCCATTGTGTTGCTGTTTTGCCGGAATTCGTTGTTCACTTTCAGCCACATCGCCAGATTGTTCGGGTTTGGTATTTCATCCCGTGTAGCTACAAATGGGCCCAGTGGAGCAAAAGTGTCTGCGCTTTTGCCCTTCACCCATTGTCCTCCGCGCTCAAGCTGGAAGCTCCGCTCCGAATAGTCATTATGAAGTGCGTAACCGGCGACGAACTCGAAAGATTCTTCCTTCGATATATAGGACGCTTTCTTGCCGATCACCACGGCGAGCTCCACTTCCCAATCCAATTTCTTGGCGTTCTTCGGAATGACCACAGGATCATTCGGACCAATAAGCGACGAAGTTGCCTTCATGAAAACCACGGGTTCCGGCGGCACCTGGGCCGCGCTTTCGGCGACATGGTCGCGGTAATTTACACCAATGCAGATAATCTTACTTGGACGGGAAATCGGAGGACCTAAGCGTATGGAAGACGAGATACGAGGAGCTGACGATTCATGTCGGTCGAGCCATCGCCGCAAAGTGTCGAGCCCGCTGTCTTCAAAAAATTTCTCATCGTAACCTGCCACAACATTGGAGGCGTCCAAACGCGTTCCATCTTCGAGAAGGAGACCCGGCTTCTCTTGCCCTACTTCACCCCAACGTATGAGTTTCATGCGGTGAGTTTGCCGCCTCCCGAACGTGAGCGACGGCCGGCACTCGCCTTTCGATCAAAATAGAGTAATGGGAGACTGACAGCACGGCGTTTAGCTAATGCCAGGCCGGCGATGGTAGTCAAGAGAATTCTATAAATCGGACTTATTATTTCACATTGTGGAATCAAGAGATGGTCTTCCATGCTCGCGTAGTCTCACTTACAGATCCCGAGTCCCTCCTGGAATTAAGTGGTGCCTAGATGTCGTGAGATCGCCTGAGCCGCAGCGACAACAGCTCTTACATAGAACGGAATTCGCTCCCGCGCGATTCTGGTCGTTGGACCAGCTATGCTGATGGCTGCTGCTATCTTTCCTTCCAGGAGAATGGGAGCCCCCACACAGCGTGCTCCTAAAGTCGCTTCTTCATCGTCCAGTGCATATCCGCGCTCTCTGATTTTTTCTAATTCTTTTCGGAATCGCGACAAGTGAGTAATCGTGTGCGGCGTCAGGCGTTCGAATTGGAGAGACGACAACACATGTTCCCTTTCGGCCGTGGACAAAAAAGCCGTGAGCGCTTTGCCCATCGAGGTACAGTAAAGCGGACGCCAGGTGCCAGCGTGTGTGACCATGCGAAACGGGTGGGGACTCTGCACTACATCCAAATAAAGAACGTCTTGCCCGTCCAGGATTCCCAAGTTTACGGTTTCACTCGTTATCTTCCACAACTGGTGCAGCAGCGGACGGCTTATTCTGCGAAGCGTGGTCTGATAGGAAACGCCCGAGCCCAGCCGTACGAGTTTGGGACCGATCATGTATGCGCCATAATCGTCGCGGTATAAATAACGCTCAGTTTCCAAATGTGCGAGAAAACGATAAGCCGTGCTCTTATTGATTGCTGTCTGTTCGGCAATGTCTTTCAAGCACAACCCTGTAGACGAGGCGTTAAGCGCTTCCAAGAGTCTCAAGATCTTGGAAACAACACCGACAGGCGCTGATTTCGATGCTCGAGTTCGGATCACAGTACAAGTCTCCGGGGTCGACGTATCTATTGATTCAGGTTGCCAAGATGCTGCCGGTCGCGCGATCGGGAAACCAACTTCTGGCTTCCGGTTCCTCAAGGTGTCCTAGGGTAGCATTTTGATATGTGAAACTGCGATTTTTTATCTTGAATTCCGATGCTGCACTTGCTATACGCCTTCAGGACCAGTTCGTCAGGTCGAGGGCTTGCCATTGAGCGTGCACAAAAAATCGGCGTTTCTTGTGAGCGTCGGATGAAGCGTCCGGCGGCCAAAGATACGGGTGGAACCGGATCATGACGGCAAGTCAAACGTTGCAACTACATCCGAAAGATAACGTTCTGGTTGCGCTGAATGACCTACGGAAGGGCGAAGAGATCGGTTTCTCAGGCCAGACTTACACTTTACGCACTGATGTTCCCGCGAAACATAAGTTTGCAATGCATGACATCTCACCAGGGGATGATGTCGTCATGTACGGTGTGCTGATTGGCAAAGCCATTGAGCCAATCGGGCTGGGAGAACGGTTAACGACTCGGAATACACATCATCAGGCGGCCCCCTTCCACGAAAAAACTGAGAACTATTTCTGGGCGCCTCCGGACGTCTCGCACTGGGTTCAGAAGACTTTTTCCGGATACGTCAGGACGGATGGTCAGGTCGGCACGCGGAACTATTGGCTCGTCGTCCCGCTTGTTTTCTGTGAAAATCGTAACATAGCGGTACTCAAACAAGCATTTGAAGAAGAATTGGGCTTCGCTCCGCCGCAAATCTATCGGCAACAAGTCGCAGAACTCGTCAGCGCGTACCGGGAGGGTAGCTCTGTAGAAATCGAGAGCTCAGGTACGGCGAAAAGCCTCCCTATAAGTCAGCGCAAGAGGATTTTTGAAAACCTGGACGGAATCAAATTTCTGATGCACGAAGGAGGCTGCGGCGGTACGCGGGACGACTCAAACAATTTATGTGCACTGATAGCGGGCTACATTCATCACCCCAATGTTGCCGGCGCGACGATTCTCAGCCTCGGATGTCAGCACTCTCAGGTCGCTATACTTCGGGAAGAATTGAAGCACCGCAATCGAAATTTCTCCAAACCCCTTTTTGTGTTCGAGCAACAGCAAAGCGGATCGGAATTCACAATGCTCACCGACGCTATCCGAAAAACTTTCTCTGGGCTGGCTGAGGCGAACAAGTGCGTGCGCACACCAGCGCCGCTTTCTCGTCTATGCCTGGGGCTGAAGTGCGGGGGTTCCGACGGATTTTCAGGCATCTCGGCAAATCCTGCGATCGGCCACACGTCCGACCTGGTCGTCGCCCTTGGCGGCAGAACGATCCTGTCTGAATTTCCCGAACTCTGCGGCGTAGAACAGGAGCTCATCAATCGCAGCACACAAAAAGAAGTGGCCGGCCGTTTCATCCAACTCATGCGGGACTACGGTGACAGAGCCAAAGCGGTACGATCTGGTTTTGACATGAATCCATCACCAGGCAATATCCGCGACGGCCTAATCACCGATGCGATGAAATCCGCCGGTGCGGCGAAAAAGGGAGGCACGTCTCCCGTCACTGCTGTGCTTGATTATCCCGAATACTCGACTGCGCCAGGACTCAACCTCCAGTGCACTCCAGGCAATGATGTGGAATGCGTCACGGCCCAGGTAGGTGCCGGAGCGAACCTGGTTCTGTTCACAACCGGCTTAGGAACGCCAACAGGAAATCCAATCGCGCCGGTGGTGAAAATCTCTACAAATTCCCGACTAAATGAGAAGATGCCCGACATCATTGACATTGACGCGGGCAGCATAATTTCCGGACAGAAAACAATTCAGCAAGTGGGTGGTGGGATTTTGGACCGCATTATTCAATTTGCCAGTGGGGAAATGAAGACCAAAGCTGAGTTGCTCGGGCAAAACGATTTTATTCCGTGGAAGAGAGGTATCTCATTGTGAGTACCGAAGCTCGCACCATGGAGTCATTCCGCCTGGACGGCAAAGTTGCCGTCGTCACTGGAGGCGCCAGTGGGATCGGGTGCGCTATCGTCCAGAGGTTTGCGAGGAGCGGCGCTTGTGTTCGAATCCTGGACATTGACGAAGAACAAGCGGAGGCGGTTGCTCGCGAGGTTGTCAGGGCCGGAGGTAATGCCAGTGCCTTCCTGTGTGATGTGGCCAACGCGCAAGACGTCAAAACAGTTATCGAGCAACTATTCCGAAAGGAACGTATACAAATTCTTGTCAATAACGCTGGCATATCGAACGTGGGAAGGCTCGAAACAACAACGGAATCCGACTTCGACAGAATCTTCCAGGTTAATGTCAAAGGTTTTTATAACTGCATGCAGGCATCTATCGGGCAAATGAAAGCCAACGGTGGCGGTGTAATCTTGAACATGGCATCGATCGCAGGCTCTTCCGGTCTTGAGGACCGTTTCGCCTACTCCATGAGTAAAGGTGCCATCATCGCGATGACGTATTCGGTAGCGAAGGATTATCTGCAATATAAGATTCGTTGTAACTGCATTTCGCCTGCAAGAGTCCACACGCCTTTCGTCGACCGTTATCTTAGGCGGCATTACCCAGGCAAAGAAAAAGACATGTTTGCAAAGCTAGCCGCAGCTCAACCCATCGGAAGAATGGGAGCACCAGAGGAAGTAGCCGCCCTGGCTCTTTTCCTGTGCTCGGATGAAGCCGCCTTCATCACTGGAGTGGATTATCCGATAGACGGTGGCTTCTGCAATCTCCGCGGATGAAACTCTGTGACGAACACGAGCACGCATGTTTCTCGGTCGGCTTTCAACAAAAAACATCCCACTAAGATGGCGATGGCGATGCTTCTATTCGCCTCCCAGAGGCGCCCACATCGTGGACTTAGGGCTAAAAGATAAAGTCATACTCATCACCGGCGGAGCCAAAGGCATCGGCGCTGCCATCGCGAGGACCATTGCAGAAGAAGGTGCAATTCCCGTGATCATAGATCGCGACCAGGATGCAGCAGAAAAGTTACACGAGGACTTACGACAATGCCATGGCTACAGCTATTTGGTTGTGGCGGAGCTGAATACTGCTGAGGCTTGTTTCGCCGCTGTCGAGCAAACTGTTAAGAAGCTTGGTCGAATCGATGCCCTGGTCAACAATGCCGGAGTGAATGATAGCGTCGGACTTGAAAAAGGCAGTCCAGATCAATTCGTTGCCTCGCTTCATCGTAATTTGCTGCATTACTACAACATGGCACATTATGCGCTGCCACATTTGAAGCACACGGCCGGATCCATTATCAGCATCAGTTCGAAGACAGCGGTCACCGGCCAAGGAGGGACTTCTGGCTATGTGGCTTCAAAGGGCGCGATCCTCGCCATGACTCGTGAGTGGGCCGTCGAGCTTCTGCCTTACGGCATCCGCGTGAATGCTGTCGTTCCCGCCGAAGTTATGACGCCGCTCTATCAGCAATGGTTGAGCACGTTCTCCAATCCGGAAGAGAAGTTGGAAACGATCGTCGCAAGGATTCCATTGGGAAAGCGAATGACCACCTCCGAAGAAATCGCTGCTACGGTGGTATTTCTCATCTCCTGTAAAGCGAGCCATATCACCGGTCAACATCTATATGTCGACGGCGGTTACGTTCATCTCGATCGCGCTTTAACGTAACGGAAAAAATGAAAAAACCTTCTGCGCCCCTAACTGAGCGACGATACATCGTAGCGTTCGTGCTGGTCACCAGCCTGTTCTTTTTGTGGGCGCTCGGGGTCAATCTCAACGACATTCTCATTCCCCATCTCAAGAAGACATTTCGGCTGACGGATTTGCAGTCATCGCTAATTCAGTCTGCGTTCTTTGGTGGTTATTTCTTGGCCGCTCTACCTGCCGGATGGCTGATGGAACGCGTAGGTTACAAAAAGGGAATTTTGTTGGGGTTGCTCGCCTGTGCGGTTGGCGCGTTTCTGTTCATTCCTGCGGCTTCGATCGGGTTTTACTGGTTCTTCCTCTTTGCGTTGTTTGTGATGGCCTGCGGTCAGGGAATACTGGAAGTTGCCGCCAACCCATATGTCACCATTCTCGGTCCGCCGGAATCGTCTGAGCGGCGGCTGAACCTCGCACAGTCTTTTAACGCGGTCGGAGCTGTTGTGACTCCAATCATTGGTGGCGCTTTCATCCTTTCGGGCATTGAGCATTCTGCCGGTCAAATTGCAGCTATGACCCGGAAACAATCCATAGCTTATTCGGCGTTAGAAGCCAGTCGCGTCAGAGGCACATATTTGGCAATCACCGCTCTCTTCTTAGTTGTCGCTGTCCTGCTTTACTTCACACGCCTGCCAGAAATCCGCGAAGGCAGCGGAGATGCTGTACAGGAGCGAGAAAAGCCTCCGCGGAAGCATTGGGAGGTTTGGCGATACAAACATTTAGTTAAGGGTGTCATCGCCCAGTTTTTTTATGTCGGTGCACAGGTCGGAGTCACCAGCTTTGTCATTCGTTTTACTCAACATCTATTGCCTGGTACGCCCGAAAGAGTAGCCGCCAATTTCTTAAAGTGGCATTTGATCGGCTTCATGATTGGTCGTTTTGCTGGATCCGCGATGATGAAACGAATCGCTCCTCCCAGGTTGTTGGGATTCTTCGCAGTCTGTGCTTTCCTGTGCACTTGGACAGCAATCGCCGGATCCGGCGCAGTTTCTGTATGGGCCTTAGTGCTGCTTGGCTTCTTTGATTCGATCATGTTTCCCACTATCTTCGCGCTCAGTGTAAAAAATCTCGGCGTGTACACAAAAGTCGGCTCGGCTTTGCTGGTCATGTCAATCATCGGAGGCGCGCTTGTTCCGGCTCTAATGGGCTATATCTCCGATACGAGTTCAATACAGAAAGCTTTTGTTGTTCCCCTGATTTCTTACGCATACGTGATTTACTTCGCTCTTCGAGGTTACAAGCCAGTTGTCGAACCCTGACGGTCAACGATATCGACGGCTACAACACATTTGAGAATCCATCCACCGAATTCAGCCGTGACGGGAAAGTTGTCGTCGTTTTCCGGTGACCCCGCCTATAAAGGAACCATTGCCGAAGGTGGTAACACGATTGACGGAACTCTTTACATGAGCGATGGCAGCACTGCAACTTTGAAATGGACGCGATCAAAGGCGCTTGTCAGTGCGAGGGCGAATGTCGCTCAGAATTTGCCGATCACTGGCGACTGGAATGGGATTCTTGACCTGAATGGCAAACGCTCGAACTTTGTCCTGCATATCTAGGAATGAACCTCCTACGGTCTTAGTTATTCAGGCGGCGTCCAGTGGGATCCTTGGTGCTTTCGACCCAAAACTTAAGCTGCCGTACACATCGTGACGGGGACCCGTGTGGTTTCTGAATCGTGTGGACGGACTCAGTAAGGTTCTGGAGCGGGCGATTTTCCCTGGCCATGCGCGGCCCGCGCGGAAGAAAGCTTACGACACACTTTGCGAGAAACAGGGCATGCTACGGTCTGGAATCTTGCGCCTCATAACTGGTCAGAGAGAGTTCCCAGTCCCTAGGCACGGCAGGTCTCAACGAAAAACTTTTAGTTTGAAGAATCAGATGCATCGGAAGAGGCCCACGATCTCCGCGGCCTAGAGGGTCATTGCCGGCCGCGTAGGCGGAAATCTCGAAAGGCCAGTCCGAATTGCTGATTTGCACTTCCAGCGATTTTCCTTCTGAGACCAGCCGATCGATTCGAGCGCCTTGAAAATAGGACGTTTCGAGATGGTCGTAGCGGCTGGGAATGGCCAACCAGAGACGACGAACGTTCAATGGGTGGGATACGGTCAGGGACTCCACTCTTCGAAGTCTGTTTCCCTGAAGGGTCCAGGTGACTTCCGAAATCAGGCCGACATCGAGAAGGTCTCCAGTCTTGGTGCCTGGAACAGCCCAACGTCTCCAGACCGCAGTAACGCTCTTCCCGTCAGCGGCAGGCTTAATCTCATCCGCTCCATCCGCGGCTGCGATGGTCCTGCCATCTTCTAATTCCAGGAATGGAACAAGGCACGGATAAATCTGTTCCACCGGGAGTGCAATGCGGGCAAATCCATCCGGCGCGGGTTCATAGTCAGATGTCGCCGCCTTTGGTCCGGTCACGAAAGGTAACGCAAAATGGAGAGTTCCCTGGCGGATAACCCAAACGCCGAACTTGCGGCCGGCTTCGTTGCGGAAGAACTGAAAACGAGCGACGTCAGCCTGAGTTGGGCGCGAAGGAAACTTTTTGAGTCCTTCCCTTTCGAGAGCTTCCATAAACTTGTTGTGGGAAGCGATCACTTTTCCGAAGAAGGTTGTGGTTTGCTGCCATTCGCGCTCTTTGGTGATATAGCTATAGTCGCCTCTGCCGAAAGCGAAAACAGAGAGCAAGTGAGTCTGGCCGTTGAAGTCGTTTCGCAACCACGACCATGCCGCAAAGTAGGCGGCAGCCAGCTGAGCGACAGGCGCGGGCCGGAATTCCGAGTGCTGCCCGAGGAAGGCCGCGATCTCCAGAGTGTCCATATAACTGATGGCGCCAAGACTTCGTCCCCAGGAGTAGCCGTAGCCGTCTTCGGATAGCAAATCCCACCAGAGCTTCATCTGTTCCTTTAGCGAAGGCGCCACGGCCTTCATGATGTCCTGACGGTCAGCAATTTCCGCCGCATCGTAGATTGCTCTGGCGTACTCGTTCGAATAACGATCGTAGCGACCCGTGGGCAGCGCATCGTCCGCAAAGAGCGCGCCATCGGTGAATTGTTTGGCGGACCTGTTGAGCAGGTCATCGAGAGCTGTGCGGTCCTTGTTCAGGCCGAGTTGGTAGTCGATGGCCGCGATCCGCGCAGCCACGCCGAAGTAATTTTCCGGAAGGTGGATCAGCGTGTGGGTCTTTTCATCATAAAACCGGCCGGGGTCCAGCAAGGTTCGATAAGACTGCCTCTCATCGGGACTCAAGCTCTGCCACAATGCATTGCGATTTAAGTCCGTGCCAAAGCTCTGCAAAGCCATCGCGGCGTAGAGTTGGGCCCAGGTTTTTCCTTCGTGGCTCAGCTCGATCTGGGCCATCTTTCCGATCATCTGGGGAATGTCATGACCCGCAATGGTTCTTGTCGCAAAACATTCAGAATAGGTGCCGAGAGTTCGCATGAAGGATCCCCAGGAGAACTCGCCCGTTGTGAGCGCTCCAACCACACGCTCCGGAGGAGGATCGAGGGTCTTGATGTCAGCAACATGCGCCGTCACTTCGGATTGCAGAAAACTTCGAACCTGCCGATTAAAATCGGAAACATCGATTTGCGAAGCGGTAGCCTGAGTCTGCGCGAACGAGCTGCCACTTGAACTCAGGAGCCCACAAAGAACCAGGACAACTGGCAGCGCGATGTGGGATTTGTTTTTTCGCAAAGGTGAACAGAGCGTAGCGCCGAGTGCCCACCCCGACGATCTCGCGTGCGTCATGGTTTAACCGGATTAGCGGAACTCTCTTGGGTTTTGTGCTGCTTCAACCACAACAGATCCTCAAGCAAGTAGTATTGTCCGTAGATCAACATCGCATCATTGGGGCGAACGCCACAGCCGTGTCGCAACACGCCCGGAAGCGTTTGATCATTGTCTCCGACGGGAGTCAAGTACCGGTCGATCAACGATTGCACGATGCGTTCCCCCGCTTCCCGATAGCTCTTGGCGCGTGCGCTTTCGGTTGTAATTAGGGAAAGACGGAAGAAGCCCCCTGCGATAATCGCGGCCGCCGAAGAGTCCTGGTTCCGAAAATGGACGCCTTCGTCGTCAAAGTCGTACCACGGCGCGGAGTCGCTCGGCAGGATTTTGATGGCGTAGTCCGCGATTCGCTGCGCAGTGGCCAAGAACAATGGCTCATGAGTTTCTGAATATGCGGCAGAGAAACCATACAATGCCCAGCCGAGTCCTCGTGACCATGTGGTGTCTGCGCCAAAGCCCTGATGCGTGTGGGCGAAAACCCACTGTCCCGGCGCGACACTGTTCACAAGCGGGAGTTCGGCCTCTTCGCCTCCGCCACGCAAGGTAAAGCTTTGCCTGCCGTCCCCGGGGTTATAATGCACGGACTGGGAGACCGATCCATCCGGACGCACGAACCATTCCGCAGTACGGAGGGCGTGCTTCTTTCCAATATCACTCCACCGTTTGTCTCCCGTTTTTTCACTCGCCCACCAGAGCAACTGCAGATTCATCATCGTGTCAATGATCGTGTCATCCCCGTTTACGCCCCACGATGCAATCAGCTGCGTTTTCGGATTGAAGAGCTGTTCCAGCCGCTCGGCGGCGCGTAGAGCGCTGGCGCGAAGTGTGTCATCGCGAGTCGCATCAAAACCCATCGCCGAAGAGTAGTAATACAAAAATCCTGCATCATGATTTTGCAGCGACTCCTGACCGATCAGCTTCGAACCCCATAATTCCGCCCATCGGCGATACTTTTCATCACGGGTCGCGGAATACAGCTGCCAGAGCTCTCCTGTCCAAAAACTACCCGTCCAAAAATATCCGTTCTGCTTTTGCCACTCGCCGGTCACGTTGTTCGCTTCAGTAAAAAATCCCTGTCCGGAATGTGAAGTAATGGGTTCGGAGGTCGCCTGAAGAACCGGCTCCCATTGCGCAGCGGTGCGGTCGATATCCTGGCGCAAAAGTCCGATTGCCTGCTCCACGGTTTTTGTTTTGTGAGGAACCAAAGTATCAGCAGGCGCGTGCTCGCTGCTTGCCGAGTCCGATACGATATGAACGCCTGCCGGCCGCGCCAGGCGCTCGGCCTGTTCCTGCACTGAGTTGAGGAATTCTTCCCGGCTTCTGATCGCATCTGAAGGAAGAATCAGCGACTGACGCTGCCCTTTCTCTTTTCGATTTCCGTAAACGACTCGGCCATTGGATCCTTCCTGATCCCAAGCTGCAATCGTGTACCAGGATTGAGACCCATTGCTTAGCTTGAAATCAACGAGATGGTTCTTGCTGTCGTCCCTGAATGCGGCGTGTGGCGCCTGCGTGATAATCGCCAAGCCCAGCCGCTGCCCGGGTACCGCTTCTGTTGCCGTTGGGCCCGGCGCGACGACCTGCTCTCCCCAAGTCGCCATCCACGCCGCCGGTGAATCTTTTCCAGAGGTTGCAGGTTCGATTCCAGGCTTCGCCGGCAGCCCGGTCACGAACTCAAAGTCATCCGCGGACTTGGCAAAAATCGTGTGAGTAAAACCTCGTTCTCCAGCCCACTGCGTGATTCGCGAGCGAAGGTCGATGATTTTCCCACCTGCGTTCCAACCATTGTATTGCAACTCCAGAATGGTCCGCACCGGCCCGCTGGCGACAATTCGCCATTTACGCTCTTTCACTTCGGCGACTTTGATCGTCTTGCCATCCACCATGGCCGCCACCGACCCGATTCCAATCGCGTCGCCGACCTTATAAATATCACGCCCCTCCGGGGATTCATCGTGATAGGTGTAGTCCGGGGACGCGTACATCCCCAGCTGTAACGTGGGCCGTCGCTTGCCGTAAAGATCGATGGCGTTCCGCGAATCAAAGTAGACTCGGAATGCGACGCGCTCCGATTCCCATCCGAGGCCTTCGATTTTCCGGCTAAACAACGCTGCCGTTCGTTGCTCGTAATCCCCGCGCAAACGCCAGATGCGATCCTGATTGCCGTAGGACAGCGTCACGATGCGCGTCTGATGTGGCGCAAGATCGATTTGAAACGCCAATTCGTCCCCCTTGCCGTCTCCGTCCAGATCATCGACCTGCGAGGGGAGCTCTTCGGTTTGCGTCGCCGACGCGTCTTGTTCCACTGTGCTTGCGTCGCTCGCCGTCACGACCATGGCGCCGGGCGTGAAGTCAGGCGCCACTTTCCGGATCTCTGTAATGGAAATGACGATGTCCGCGGCCTTTCGCGGATGGTCGCCAGGGTTGGAAATAGCCACCTTGATATTCTTGATCTGCGATGCGCCTCGCGCTGAGCTCGTGCACAGAGCCGGAACGATCCACAGTGCGGCCAATAATTTCTTATTCATAAAATTTAAATGTTCTCCAATAGTGGCAAAGCGCACGAAAGAAATTCAGCTCAGGAAATGTAGTCTTCCCGACAGGGCGTAAAGACGTCGATTACGAGCGACTCCTCGACCGCGGAGGCACCGTGTTGCACGCCGCCGCGGACTACGAAAGTGTCCCCTGCGCACAATTCGAAAGTTTTCCCGAGACAGTTCACTTTCAGATGTCCACGCACAATGTAGACAACCTGGTCGTGCGGATGGCAATGCATCGCTCCAGCCCAACCTTTGACCATTTGATGTTCGGCGAGAAAGAGCTTGTCGTTATAGGCGAGCACGCGGCGTGTGAGGCCGGGTTCCGGGTGGGATTCTCTTGCCTGGCCACTCGTTGTCACTACAAGGTCGGGATAAGTTTTGCTCTGCGTTTCCATTTTGTGCCTCTTGTTCAACGGGCTTCGGCCGTGCGCTCGGATTTGGCTGCTGCGGGGTTCCGCGCTTCCTTCACCAGTTGTGCGTACCGCATCGCCAAATTGCTAATCAACTCCGGTTTACGCTCTTGGAACGCATGTTTCAAAATCAGCTCTCCGCCTATGCCCAACGCGGCCGCGCCGGCGCGAATATAATCCGCTGCGGTTTCCAGATTCACACCCCCGGTTGCGACCAGCGGAACTTGCGGCAGCGGTCCTTTGAGCGCCTTGATGTAGCTCGGACCTCCCAAGTTTCCACAGGGAAAGATTTTGACGAAGGCGACGTCTGCGTCCCACGCGGCCATGACTTCGGTGGGAGTCAGGGCACCTGCCATGATGAGCAGGTCCAGCTTGTGAGCGGCAGCGACCGTCTGCTGCGAGAAGCCGGGCGTGACGAGAAATTGAGCGCCGACGTCAAAACATTGCAGTGCGAGATCTTGGTTCACGACCGTGCCTGCTCCGACAAGAAGTTTTGGCATCGTCTTCACCAGCTCAGAAATAACATCCAAAGCTCGTGGAACGGTCATGGTGATCTCGACGATGGGAATTCCCCCTTGCCAGACCGCCTCAGCTGCAAATGTTGCCTCTTGCGGAGAAGCGGCCCGCACAACCGGAACGACTCCGATTTCCTCGATAAGAGCTCGAACTTCCTGTTTGTTCATAAAAAGCGTGCCACCTTTTCAGCGCGTTTTAGCGGACAATTCTCGCGCCCGCGCCCTTCATCATGTGAAGAACTTCTTCGAGCGTCGCCATCGTCGTATCGCCTGGCGTGGTCATGGCCAACGCCCCATGAGCGGCTCCGCATTCGACGGCCCACAGCGGGTCCTTTCCCGCGAGAAAGCCATAGATCAGACCCGCGGCAAAGGAATCGCCGCCGCCAACTCGATCGAGATTCTCGCGATTCTTGGCCTGATAGAAATTGCCATCGTGGAAGCAGATGGCACCCCAATCGTTTCGTGTCGCTGTGGTCGCTTTGCGGAGCGTGCTGGCGACGACTTTGAAGGAAAAGTCGTTTAGGACTTTCTGAATCATTCGTTTGAAGGCTTCGGGGTCTAGCGCGGAAAGATGCTCGTCGGTTCCGGGCACTTCGTAGCCAAGTGCGGCGGAGAAATCTTCTTCATTGCCGAGCATAACATCCACATAAGGAGCGATGCGGCGATTGATTTCCTGTGCCCGCTTCTTTCCACCGAACGATCGCCACAGGGAATCGCGATAGTTGAGATCATAAGAAGTGACGACACCATTTTTTCGCGCGCACTGCAGGGCTTCGATGGCAACCTCTGGAGTCGTTTCGGACAGCGCGCAGAAAATCCCGCCCGCATGAAACCAGCGCGCACCGTTTTTGCTTAAGATCGCCTCCCAATCGATTTGACCCGGCTTGAGTGCTGACACCGCTGTGTGGCCGCGATCCGAACAGCCGAGGGCCGCTCGGAGGCCAAAGCCGCGTTCCGTGAAGTTCAACCCATTTCGAACGGTCCTGCCGACGCCGTCGTGGTCCACCCATCGGATCAATGAAGAGTCGACGCCGCCTTGGTAAATCAGATCCTGCAGGAGTAATCCCACTGGATTTTTGGCAAAGGAGGTGACGATCGCAGTTTCGAGTCCGAAACATCGTTTCAGACCGCGCGCAACGTTGTATTCGCCACCACCTTCGCTCACTTCGAAATGTCGAGTGGTCCAAATGCGATAATCACCCGGGTCGAAGCGCAGCATCACTTCGCCCAGGCTCACAAAGTCCCAACGGCAAGTGTCCTTTTGCTTGACGAATAAAGCCATTTCGCCTCTTAACGAGCTAACCAGCCACCGTCGACTGCCAGCACGTGTCCGTGCACATAGTCGCTCGCCGATGAACACAGGTATAAGGCTGCACCCGCGATATCCTTGGGTTCTCCCCATCTGGCCGCAGGAATCCGTTCCAGAAGTTGACGGCTACGAACAGGGTCCGATCGCAAGGCCGTGGTGTTGTCCGTCGCCATATATCCTGGGGCAATCGCGTTCACGTTGATGCCTTGGGAGGCCCATTCATTCGCGAGCGCCTTTGTTAACTGCGCAATTCCGCCTTTTGCTGCGGCATAGGCAGGGACAAAAATTCCACCTTGGAAGGAGAGCAGCGAAGCAATATTCACAATCTTGCCGCCAAGCCCCTTCTGAAGCATGTGTCGCCCGGCAAGTTGCGAAAGTCGAAAGACCGCAGTCAAGTGAACGGCGATCAGCTCATCCCAGAATTCTAGGGGATATTCCGCCGCGGGAGCTCTGCGGATAGCGCCCGCATTATTCACCAGGATGTCGATCGAGCCAAACTCTGCGATCGTTTTTTCGAAAAGCCCGCTGCACGCATTTGGGTCCGCCAGATCTCCGGAGAAGTAAAACGTCTTGCGGCCGGCTGCGGAAATCGCGTCGCAGGAAGCTCCAGGGTTCGGATCACGCCCGTGACAACCCACATTCGCGCCGGCCCCAGCCAGCTCCACGGCAATTGCGGCACCGAGTCCTCTGCGAGAACCGGTAACAAGAGCGTTCTTGCCGTTCAATTGAAAGGTTTCCAGGGACATAGAATCAGAGGTGTCCAATTCGCGCAGGTATGAGTTTCCTACTGAGCAGGTGAATCAACAGCAACGCAATCAGATAAGCTGACGCCGCCATAAAAAAGGGAATCATGTAGCTGCCGGTCCATTGCAAAAGGTGACCCACGATTTCGGCGATCAACATTCCGCCCACCGCTCCCGCCATGCCGCCAATTCCGGCCACCGAGGCGACGGCGCGTGAAGGAAACAGGTCGGAAGTCAGCGTAAAAAGATTGGCGGAAAAACCTTGATGCCCCGCAGCCGCAAGTCCGATCAGCAAAGTAGCCGGCCATAGGCCGGAAACGCGATAGACCACGGCAACCGGGACCACACTTAAAGCGCAGATCAACATAGCCCATTTGCGCGCCGCGTTTACCGAAAAATGCCGCCGGATGAGACTGGATGAGAGCCATCCGCCGGCGATGCTCCCAAGGTCAGAGATGACATAGATGACGACGATGGGCAATCCGATCTGGGTCAGATGCAGGCCGTGCTGCCGTTGCAGGTAGTCCGGAATCCAGAAGAGATAGAACCACCAGATGGGATCGATCATGAATTTTCCAGCGGCAAACGCCCAGGTCTGCCTGTGAGGCAAAAGTTCCCGCCATTTTATTTTCTGGGTCCCGGTCTGCTCGACGGGGTCGCTGTGTATGTGCTCTCTCTCTCCGATCGTGCAATAGCGATGTTCCTCGGGCTTTCGATAAAGCCAGAGCCACAGAATCAGCCAGGCAAAGCCCAGAGCGCCAGTCAGCAGAAATGCCCATCGCCATCCAAGGTGTACGGCAATCCAGGGCACGATGAGTGGTGTAACAATTGCGCCGACGTTGGTCCCGGCGTTAAAGATTCCGGTTGCCAGCGCCCGCTCTTTTTTTGGAAACCATTCCGCTACGCATTTAATGCTTGCCGGAAATACTCCGGCCTCGCCGAAACCCAAGGCTGATCGGGCGGCAACAAAACCGGCAAACGAGAACGCGATCGCGTGCCCCATAGACGCCAGGCTCCAGAAAACCATGGCCACCGCGTAACCAATTCGCGTGCCCAGGCGGTCAATCAACCGTCCGACAAGAATCATTCCCAGCGCATACGCCGCCTGAAAGGAGAACACCAGATTCCCGTAGTCAATATCGGTCCAGCCGAACTGGTGCTGGAGAGGACCTTTGAGCACTCCGAGCACTTGCCGATCCATGTAATTCTTGGTCACTCCAAGAAACAAGAGTCCGCAGATGACCCACCGGAAACGCCCCTTTAGTGCGCTCGCGCTCCATGATTTACTTGACGAAGATGGCGAAGCGCCCGCGGATCTCTCAGACTGCGCAGCGACGATCGAGTCCTGATCGGCCATTGACTTCCTTTGGCTTTGCCGGCTTCTTTTACTTGCGGGCCGCTTCCAGTCCAGAACCGCTTTGTTGAAATCCCGGCTGAATGTTAACAGCACCAAACTTCCGGTCTTCAACTTCCTTGTGCGCGGCCATGGCCCAGAGGAAAGCAATCCTGTGGCCTGGAACCGAAACATTCGGATGATAGCCGCTGGGCATCAATACGACATCACCATCGCGCACCACGGTCACCAATTCCGGATATTGCGTATCGTTATACACCAGCTGAAGACCATACGCCGGCTCCGGCATATCGAAATATACGTACATCTCTTCCAGCATTTTGGCATGTTCATGCGGCGGCCAGCTCGTCCAGTTACCCGGATCGGAAAATGTGAAGCCGGCTAGCAAACGGCCCGCCTCCACATTGTTGGCAATCAGCACGTTCAACTCGCGTTTCGATCCGGGACCTCCTGCGACGAATTTCATGCTTGCATCCTTGACAACATCGGCGTAGCGAACGACTTTCAAAGGGTATTTACCTTTAACATCGGCTGAAAATTCCGCGAAATCCAACGAACTTTTCGTCGACACTTCAATCTCTGAATCGCGTGGGATATAAATGGCGTCGAACTGTTTCAATTCGAATTCGCAGCCGGCCGTCTTTACCACGCCACTTCCTGAAAGGCAGATCAGACCGGTTTCCTGATCGCCATTGGAAAAGGAAACCAAAGGTTTGGAGGAGTTCAAAATAATGCGGCCATAAGACAAATGGCGCATCGTACTATTTTGTGGAGTGACCGCGAGATGACGTCCGGTTTGAGCGTTGGTTTTTCGAAACACCATCTTGTCAACTGCAACTGCAGATTGCGTACTCATAACCCCTCCTTCGAAGAGGTCCTGGCGACGCTTGCCATAAACATATGAGCTACCTGGACGCGTGTTTTGTTCGATGCTCATGTAGTCGATCTCAAACCGCGGACACCGGAGCGCAAACATTAAAGGGTGGCCGCCAGGACGGGTGACCCACGCGCTCAGAAATTAAATTTCATTCCAAACTGGATATTGCGCGGGTTGACCGCAGCTCCTACCGCTCCAAAGTTGCCGGAGCCAACGGTGAGGGTTGCGTTGCCAAGACCGCCCAAGACGAAGTTTGCTCGGTTGAACACATTAAAGAAGTCCGCCTGGAATATAAGGTTCATGCCTTCCCTCGGCAATTTGAAGTTCTTGCGCAAGGAAATGTCCGTTACGAAAAAGTCTGGACCGATGACACTGCCAACGCCGCTGGTACCTGGATTTGTGGGAGAGGGGTTGGCAAAAGCGGCGGGGTTAAACCAGTGGGAAGCACTGGGGTTCGGCACCGTGATGGATTGGCCAGGGACTAAATTCGCGCGCCGGCCATTTACGTTGGTGCCTTTCCCTAGTGCGGCGCTGGCCAGGATCGTAATGGGTTGCCCGGACTGCGCCCGAGTGATTCCGCTTAGTTGCCACCCACCCAGAGCGGTGCCAACAAACCCGCCTCGATTTCGGAAGAACGGAGAATCGTAAACGTAGGTGAGCGCAACAACGTTTCTCCGGTCGAAGTCCGCTACTCCATAGCTGAAGTGCCTATCGGTTGGATCGTCGCTATGAGCCCCCAGGACGCTGGCATCAGTGAGCGCTTTTGAAAAGGTATAACTGACAGAAGCCATGAAGTCGCCCTTGCGCTTTGTCGCATAAACCTGAAGGGCGTTGTAATTCGACGTCGAATCGCTAAGGAACATCAGGATGCGGTTATAACCCAGGAAGGGTCGCAACTGGTTGGTCGTCAACTGCTGGGCTGCGGGAAGAGCGGCGTTGGCCTGCAGCACCGCAAAGCTCGGCTGATTGACATCCGGCTGACGTAACAGGTGACGACCCTCGTTGCCCACGTACGACACTTCGAAGAGGATGCCCAGTGGCAGCTCGTGTTGCACGCCTAAGCTGTAATTCATGGTGCGGGCAACTTTCAAATTCGGATCGATGGCGTTAATGTCCGGGATAAGGCCAGTCGCCGGCGCGGAACCCCCGGAGGGGTTCGAGAGATTGCCGTTTTGAAATGACGCCACTTGCGGAAACGGTGGCGTATTTAGCAAGGGGTAGATAATGTTGCCCTCGGGCTTGTCATAGAAAATACCGAATCCGCCGCGAATCGCGGTTCTGTCGTCCTTGAACGGAGAATAGGAGAAGCCAAAGCGCGGCGCAAAAAGGTTCTCCGCATCGTAGAAGCCGCGTGGCGCCCCTGCGGGCACAGCGGTTACTTGCGGGCTGTTCCCGTTGGGCACTCGCCCCAACTGATCAGAGGGCACGCCGCTGCCCGGCCGGACCAACCCGTTGAAGCGATTACCACCTTTTGTTGTGTCGATCGTGCTCTTGCTTGTGACGGTTACCGCCTGCGCCGGGTCGTAAAGACTGGGGTCGAAGTTGGTTACATTGTTGCCTTGCGTGTAAGTCGGCCCGGGATGTTGGTAGCGCACTCCGACCTCCAAACTAAGGTGACGGGTTGCTTTCCAGGTATCGGCCACATATGCCTCGTAGGCTGTGAAACGGAAATGTCCGACGGGGTCAGAGGATGTTTCCGTGTACTGCTGAAAGTTACCTAGGAGCGCATCAGCAAAGGGATCGCCGGTCGTGTTGGTATTACTGAGATTGAAGACAACAGTCCCATTATAGGAAGCACCGTTTAACCCTGGCCGCGCGTTCTGGTCCTTGCGGTTTCGGACCACCAACACTCCTGTCTTGAAAGTATGAGACCCTTTCTGCCAAGTCAGGTCATCGGTTGGCGCGATGTCCGTGACGGGCGATAACAGGGAGAAGGCGGGGCCCTCAAATGACGCGGGTCCCGGGACTCCAGTAATTGGTGACACGGTGACGTCGGGAATTCCACCCGGGAATAGTCCGCCATTGAAGACGGTGGAAAAAGCAAAGCCGTAGGTGGACCGTTCCCAGGCGTTGCCAACAGGAGGAATGTGCTGGCTATTCCACGAGGCGTTCACCCTGGCCGTGTTAACCAAAGAAGAGTTTATCAACCAAACTTCGCCTACCTGATAACTGTAGCCCGGACGAAGCCGGTTGGTGGGAGTCGTGGGCAGAATGCCGCCCAGAGAAAAGGTTCCAAAAGGATCGATCAGATTATAGTTGTCGTGAATGTACCGCCCATAAAGACTATGCTTCTTGCTGATATTATAGTCTATTCGGACCAGGTCTTCCCGCCAGTCGAAGGGGTTGGTTGGCTGAAACGTTCCCACGCTCCCAGTCTTTGACGAAATGTCCGTAACACTTCTGGCCGCCTGCCTCATGGCGGCATAGACCGAACCTATCGCTTTGCCGTCCGTCGTGATCAATGAAGATATATCGTTTCCAGGAATGGGGACCATGGGCTGTCCTGGCATGTGCAGCTGGATCGGCTTGGGCAACGTGAGTAAAGCGCTAAAATCACCGCGGATCTCTGCGTTGGTGGGGAGGTTCCTGGTTGCCGCGTTGGCAAACCGCCGAATCCTCTTCCACTCCTCGCCGGCAAAAAAGAAAAGTTTGCCGCGTTTGATGGGACCGCCGAAATCCCATCCGAAGTCATTGAATCGAAGGGGCCCTTTTACCGCACCCGGAGTAGGATCTCGCGCATCCAACACGTCGTTCCGAATGTATTCGAAGAGAGAACCATGAAAGCCGTCGCCTCCACTCCGCGTTACCACGTTCACCGACGCGCCGGAGTTTCGCCCATATTCCGCTGAAAAGTTTGAAGATTTGACGGCAACTTCACGAATGAAATCAATCCCCACGTTATTGATTTGACTACTGTTCGAGCCCGAATCCAGATTGAAGCCCCCATCCACGGAAAGAGAGTTGGAATCGTTGCGGTTGCCGTTGACGGACTGATTGTTAGTGGCGAGGCTGGTGGTTAAGTTAAGCTCGTCATCGGTTTGAATCGCGACTCCCGGAATGAGGGAAAGCAACTGCATGTAGTTGCGTCCATTTAGGGCCACGTCTTTCACCTGGTTCGAATCAATGGTTCGCGCGAGTTCACCAGAGGTGGTATTAACAGTTTCGGCGACGTCGGCGACTTCTATTTTTTGTGAGACCTCACCGATTGGCAGGCTTAGGTCCACTGTCAAACGACCGCCGGCCACTAGGTCGTTCCCGGTCTTTTTGAGGGTTTTGAAGCCGGATTGTTCTGCAATTACACTGTACACACCCACCGGCAAATCGCTGCCCACATAGTACCCATTAGAATCAGTGCTCGTCTGCCTTTCGAGTTTCGTCTCTTCGTTGACGATAGTGATCTTCGCGCCCGCCACCGCACCGCCTTGCGAATCGGTCACGGTTCCGGCGATACGCCCGAAGATGCTTTGGGCCGCGGCCGGATTGACAACCCAAGTCGTCAATAAGACCGTTAACATAAACGCTGCCGTCTTTAATGCGAACTCAGGAAACTTACCACCCCAAACGTCTTGGTTTGATTTGGACAGTTTTCTCACAAGAACACCCCCTTCGAAAAAAACAGGCACGTCTTCCGACTATTCCTTCTGGCCGACTTCTTTTTTTCGTCCACCCCGTTTCAATGCGGCCGCCAGAGGGAAATCTTGGATGGCCAGTAACGGAACGACCTAGCGTACCGCATCGTGAGACGGCATCTCACTGACTCTTTGCCCCTGAAAAAAGGCCCAGGCTTTCGCCGGGCACCGTTACCAGATTTAGCTTACCCTGCTGCCCTGCGCGCAACTTCGAGCGACGCGCCTTGATACCCCAACTCTGCAGATAGCTCATTCGCGGCCCACATCACCGCTTGGCCAATCTCCGGAATTCTCTTTTTGGTCATGCGGAACGCCGGCCCCGAAACGCTAATAGCCGCAAATAATTTTCCCGAATGTCCGCGCACCGCCGCTCCGATACACCGCAGGCCCTCCTCTTTCTCTTCCTCATCAATGGCATAGCCGCGCAACCGCACAGCTCTTAACTCGGCTTTCAGCGCACTCGCTGTGGTGATGGTATTTGCTGTGACCGACTTTAACCCCCAGCGGCGGACAATCTTGCTCACCTCCGCTTCCGGAAGCTCCGCTAGCATCGCTTTGCCAACCGCGGTGCAATACGCGGGAGCGCGGCTTCCTACCGTGCAAGCTGTGCGCACGCTCTGCTGCGACTCGACCTTTTCCACATAGAACACCTGGCCCTCGTCGAGAATGCAAAAGAATACCGTCTCACCAAATTCGGCTTGTAGTCGATCGAGATAGGGCCGCGCGCGTCCGCGGAGATCGAGCCCGTCGATCGCTCGGGATCCCAATTCGTAGAGCCTCAGCCCTAAGCGATATCGCCCCGTTTCCGGGTTCTTGACCACCAGCCGGTGCTGCTCCAGCACCATCATCAGCCGATGTACCGTGCTCTTGTGGAGCTTCAAGGCAGGGCACAACTCCGCAAGGCTGCAATCGCTTGAGCTGTTCGCCAAGATGGCCAGGGCCGCCAAAGCTCGGTCGAGAACCTGGACTCTATACGGAGAATCGGTTGTCTTAGATTGTGGCACGCGTCTCATAATATGAATGGGATTCCCGTTGTCAAGGAAAAAATGGATGCTCGACATCAAAAAAGCTGCTTATCCCGCAGATGAGTACTCACCCCATTTGCCGTGTTCCTGAAAAAAACGCTTCACCTTTTCTCGCCGGACAAAGTCTAGTACCGTCCATTTTCTTTCATTTCCCATCGCCGCGGCGCCGTGTGTCTTAGCCAAGTATTGGTCGTGGCCAACGCACCAATGTTTCCCTCGCTCCGGTTATAGCTAAAGTTTTTGAAGCTCGCGACGCGGGCTGATTTTCCGAGTGAGAATCTCGAATGACCCACGGGAATCTAGGTCAGAAGCTTTGCGAGCTTTTGATGTTAACCATATCTCTTGATCAGGTCTGTGAAGAATCCAATTAAGATGTTATTCCCGCGAGATTTAGCAAATTAGCTCGGAAAAGTCAGATCGATTAGCTTGACGGTTTCAGTGCAAAAAAGCATGGTTTGTGGAGATTTGGAAACAACAAAACGTTATGGAAACCGAGAAATGGACCGTAACTCGTTTAGAATCTGGAGCGGGCGATGGGAATCGAACAAATCCGAATGAACCAAACAAAGGCGTTACCACCCGCGTTTCAGTCCAATTGGAGTCAAATGGAGTCAAATCACTTGTCGGTAAGCGTTAATCATGTGGATTACTTCTGGAGAGTTGCTCGTCACTCGGGAGGGTTTTGGCCTGAAGGCCAGTGAAGGCCCGTAGCTGCAGTCCGCCAGCCTTCCGCGAGCACTGTTACTTGGGGGCCGTGTCCTTCTTTTCTAGCGCGGCGCCGACGCTGGCTAGTTCGGGACGGTCGGAGTTCGATCCTTCGCAATTCTTAACCAGAGTGGCGTAATAGCTTCTCGCCTTTTCGGGCTGGTTTGCGAGTTCCGCCGCACGCCCTGCGCCGTAAAGACCGTTGAAGCGGTTCGGATCGATTGTCATGGATCGTTCGTATTCCGCGAGCGCATCTCGAGGAAGATTGAATTCCAGCAGCATATCGGCAAGCATTTCACGCGCCGGCAGGTCCACCTCGCCTTTACCACGTGCATCTTGGCGGTCGGCGGCAGCGCGCATCAGGCGGATGGCATCTTCGTTCTTCTTCTCGGCGAAGTCACGCCAGGCCAGAACCTCGTCGTGCTCGACATCGAAGTACTGAAGCAGGTGACCCTCCTCAGATTTGCCCAATTTCTCTAGCAGCACTTCGTAGTGCTTGGCGTTTTTGCGTGCCTGCTTGGCATTGTGCATGTGGGCAGCGCCGATGGTGCGCGCCCAGTAGGTCTCGGTCGCGACGCGCGGCGATATGTTTGGTGGCGAGGGGAGTGCCGCGGCCTGCGCCCAGTGGTGTGTTTCCAGGGCGAACAAAGCCGGCAAGTGGGCGTTCACGGCGTTCATGTAATCCCCCCACTCCCCAATTGGGGTTCCGCTTTGGCGGATTTCCTCCACGACCTTGGGCACACCTTCAACCCACGAGCGCGCGGATTTGTCGTCGCCTACCTGGAGCAGCCCATATACGAGGAAATCGGTGCCGTGCAGTTGGTGACCTTCGCCGCCGATGTGCATGCCCATGGAGTGGCGGGTTGCGGCAATGGAGGCCAGATTCGACTGAATGTCCTCCTGCCAGATCCCCAGGCGGGCGAAGATGTGCGATGGCATGTGCAGCGCATGCGGGGACGAAGGGGCGATGGCGGCATAGCGCCGGGCCGCATTCAGGCCCAGATGGGCTAGCTGTGGCGTGTCGCAGGCGTGAATAATGTAGTGCGCCAGACCCGGATGGTTCGGGTAATGGGCAAACAGCGGGTCGAGAATGGCGATGGCTTCCTTGGCATTGGCGAAGGTGGTGTCGTTCGGCGGCGCGGAGGAAAGCAACGACAAGGCGTAGAACGCCGCCCCTTCCACGTCGTCGGGAAAGTCCCGATGTACCTTTGCCATGCCTTCGGCGAAGGCCTTGGCGCGCACCATGTGGTCCTGCCGAAGGTCCTGGTAGAAGGCGGCCAGGGCGTCAATATAGGCGCGCTCGCGCGGCGTGCTGGTCAAGGCTTGCGCCTGCTGCATTTCCGCGTGGCCGCGCTTCAGCGATTCTGCTGAAAGCTCGTCCCAGAGCTCCCCGTAGCTCATTACGATGCCCCAGTGGGCCATCGCGCACTTGGGATCCTGACGCGCGACGTCGGTGAATTGCGCTTTCGCTTCGTCGTGTGCGAAGGAGTGTAGCAGCGCCACTCCGCGCTCGAAGGAGTTCTGCACCGCCGGCGCGCAGGAAGTGGGGAATGAAACTGTTCCCAGTTTTTCAGGCTCGTGTTGATGTGCGTGCGACTCATCCATGTCCGGTTGGGCAAACGCAGACATCGCAACTAGCAAGCCCGCATAGCAGAGGACGTAGTTCATCCCAAATCCCGGAAAGTAGGCGAGTTTACAAAGCAAACGGCAGCGCGTCAAAGGCATTTCAATAGCGCACCACGCCAAGGAGAGCGTATCCGTGCGCGTGTGAGTAACCGCGACTGTCGCGACCGCAACGGTCAGATGGAACAGCGCGCAGGAAAGCAAAGGTGGCTATGGATGATCGGTCCGATTCTGGGCGGATGGTCGGCTACTCGGAAATAATCCTGAGACCCAATTTGACGGGCGGGCTAAGTCCCGGTAAGTCGGATAATCGGAAACTAGGAATCCACTTCTCCGGTAAGCGCGTTCTATAAAAGGGGATGTCAAGAGAAACACTTCTGCCGCGACTGGAAGGCGCAGAGAGAGTTGGTCTCGCCATCCAGCCCATCTCATGGAATGAGGGTCGGTGATTTTTCCTTTCCCGTTCATCTT
>WNFH01000494.1_pt1 | contig 31938 bp, 30 predicted proteins | sample 5400411 | NCBI WGS metagenome assembly WNFH01 (sample SAMN13153347, study PRJNA577476) | soil metagenome | isolation source: 200 cm saprolite under Douglas fir tree site 2 hole 3 | place: USA:California | collected 2015-04-18 | reverse complement strand
CTCATCAACAGCACGGCCGACGCGCCATCCGTCAGCGGGGAGGCGTTCGCCGCCGTGACCGTGCCGTAGCGCCGGTCGAATACCGGCTTGAGCTTGGCCATCTGTTCGAGCGACGTATCTGTCCTGATGCCGTTGTCCTGCTTTACGACCGCTTCACCGGGCTTGGTCGACAGCCACGGCACGATCTCGGCCGTGAGCCGGCCATCGGCGGTGCCCTCGGCGGCAAGCGTATGGCTGCGGAGCGCCCAGCGATCCTGCGCCTCGCGGGAAATGTGATTCTCTTTGGCCATCTTCTCGGCCGACTGGCCCATCGATTCGCCGGTAGACGGCTCGGCGATCGCGGGGGCTACAGGGATCAGATCGCGTGGTCGAAGTTTCGCGAACGTCTTGATGCGCGCGCCTACCGATTTCGCTTTGCTGGCTTCCACGAGGATGTCGGCAAGACGACGCGACGCGAGGATGGGAATATCGGACAGCGCCTCCGCGCCTCCCGCGATCACGATGTTCGCGTTACCCAGTACGATCTGATCGCCCCCGGAAGTAATGGCCTGAGTCGCGGATGCGCAGGCGCGGTTTACCGAGTAGGCGGGAATCTCCTTCGGAAACTGCGGCAGCAGGCTGACCTCGCGCCCGATGTTGGGCACGAGCGCCGAAGGCACGACCTGGCCGAAGACGACTTCGTCCACTTCGTCGCCATCGAGGTTCGTGCGCTCGAGGAGCTCGCGCGCCGCGTAGCGACCCAGATCCACGGCCCGCACGTCTTTGAGGACCGTGCCTGCTTTCGCGAACGGCGTACGGACGCCGGCAACGACTGCCACGCGACGTCCGTTGAGACCGGGCATTAGATTCTTCCCTCCTTCTGGGAATCGAAACCTACCACCAGCCCCAAGTGGAGGGGAGTTGGCCGCGGAGTCGCCCTTTTCGCAACGCACGCGCGCAGCCGCCCTGGCGTCCATGGCTGAGACTCCGGTGGACGTGCTGATCATCGGCGGCGGCATAACCGGAGTCGGCATTGCGCGTGATGCGGCGTTGCGCGGCTTTCGCACGGCCCTGATTGACAAAGCGGACTTCGGCGCGGGCACGTCCTCACATTCATCGCGACTGATTCACGGCGGCATCCGGTACCTCGAGCAGGGCGCTTTGCACCTGGTGTTCGAGGCGAGCCACGAGCGCCGTGTGCTCCTGAAGATCGCGCCGCACCTCGTGCGTCCACTGGCGTTCCTATTCCCGGTGTACCGGGGCAGCCGGGTTCCAGCGTGGAAGCTGCGCGCCGGCATGTGGCTCTACGATGTGCTCTCGGCGTTCCGTAACGTGCGCGCGCATCGCTGGCTGCGGCCCAAGAAGGTGCGTCGCGTCGAGCCGGCGCTGCGCGAGCGCGGGCTGGTCGGCGCGGCGCTGTACTACGATGCGCAGACCGACGACGCCCGTCTCGTTCTCGCGACGGCGCGCAGCGCGGCGCGCGCGGGGGCGCTCGTCGCGAACTACGTCGAAGTGTCCACGCTGCTCAAGCCGGACGGACGCGTGCGCGGCGCCGCCGTCCGCGACGTGTTGACAGGCGAGACCTTCACCATCCGCGCCCAAGCGGTCGTCAACGCGACCGGTCCATGGTCGGATGTTCTGCGGAGACTCGATGAACCCGCAGCCGAGCCGCTGTTGCGGCTGACCAAGGGCGCTCATGTCGTCGTCGAACGGCGGCGCATCGCGAACGAGCACGCGGTGACACTGCTCTCACAGCTCGACGGCCGGGTGATGTTCGTGCTTCCGTGGGGAGAGTTGTCTTACATCGGAACTACCGATACCGACGCCGACTCGTCGCCCGACACGCTGCGCGTCACCGCCGGCGACGTCACCTATCTGCTGCGCTCAGCCAACGCCGCCTTTCCCGACGCCCACCTCGGCGCCAAGGACATCGTCTCCGCGTGGGCGGGGTTGCGTCCACTGCTTCGCCAGGACGATCACGCCAGTCCGTCACAGCTGTCGCGCGAGCACCGCGTCGTGGAGAGCGCCCACGGTTTGATCACGATCGCCGGCGGAAAGCTGACCACCTATCGCGTGATGGCACGCGATGTCGTCGATCGCATCGCCGCTCGACTGCACGAGCTGGATGGGCGGCCCGTGGCACCGCGCCCGGCGACGGATCGCTTGCCGCTGCCGGGAGGCGAGGCAGCGGAGTTGGAGGTGCTGGTGGAAGCGGCACGAGCTCGAGGCGCTTCGGAGGCCACCGCGCGCCATCTCGTCGCGAACTATGGAAGTGAGGCGGCTGCAATCCTGAACTATGTGGATCGCGACCGCTCATTGGGCGACCTGCTCATCACAGGCCGGCCGGAGATCTGGGCGGAGGTCAACTATGCCGTCGAACGCGAAATGGCGGTGCGGGTGCAGGACGTGCTCATCCGGCGACTGCATCTCTTCTACGAGCTGCGCGATCACGCGCACGCCATCGCGGCGGTCGTCGCCGGCCGCATGAAGAAGCTCCTCGACTGGGACGATTCCCGAGAGGCCGAGGAGCTTCGCGACTACTTCAAGATGGTCGAGCGAGGTCGGATCAAGGCTTGACCTTCGAGACATGAACGTGCACGTGCGGGTGTACGTGCACGTGAATGCCGTCGTCGCCTGCTTCGTTGTCGCTCAATTGCCGCAAGGCCCAAATCGCCGCATGGCGAACCGCTCCAGACTCGTCACGCTGCGCCGCCGTCAATCCTTCCCGCGCCCGCGGACTCTGGATCTCGCCTAAGGCCCACGCGGCTGTCGCGCGCACGTCGCTGTCGGTGTCCTTGAGCGCCGTCACGAGCGGCGTGACCGCGCGCTCATCCTGAATCTCGCCCAGCGCCCATGCCGCGACTGTACGCACGTCCGGATCGGCGTCCTTGAGGGCAGCGGAGGCGGGCTCGACGCCACTGCCGTCCTGAATTTCGCCGAGCGCCCACAGCGCGGTCTTGCGAACATCCGCCGACTGGTCGCGGAGCAATGCTTCGAGCGCGGCGATGCTTTGCCCACTTTGGATCTCGCCGAGCGCCCACGCAGCGGCCTCGCGAACGTACGGGTCCCGGTCCTTTGTGGTGTTGGCGAGCAGCGGGACGGCGGAGGCATCCTGGATCTCTCCAAGCGCCCACACGGCCGTCAGCCGCACATCGGCGGCGGCATCGCTCAACGCCACGCTCAGCGGGTGAACCGACTGTTTGTCCTGGATCTCGCCAAGTGCCCAAGCGGCCGTGCGGCGCACCTGAGGCGAGCGATCGCCTAACGCGCGCGCGAGCGTCTCGGTCGCCACTTTGTCCTGTATCTCACCGAGCGCCCATGCGGCTCGTACGCGCACAGCCACATCGTTGTCGCTCTTGAGGGCGTCGCTCAACGGTCCGATCGCGCGGGAGTCCTCGAGCTCACCGAGACCCAACGCGCCGGTCTCCCGTAGGTCGGGACGCGAGTCGCGCAGCAATCCGAGAAACAGGTCGTACGACGCCGCACCACCGTGAGTCCCCAGCACGCGCGCAGCGATGTTGCGAACGCAGCGGTTGTCGTCGCGGATCACCGCTCGGAAGGCCTGTAAGACTCCGGGATCGAGATCGTGCGATCTGCCGTGCATGCGCCAGTGCACCGGTATCTCGCCATCGCCGCCCCTGGGCATCGGCGTTGGAGTCGGCATCGGCTGAGGCATGGGCATCACTTGATCAGTGTAGCCCCAGTTCTCCCATCCCCAGCCGCCGTACCCGGTCAGCGCTTCACCGGCGAGAGCACAAACCGTCGAGTCGGCAGCCTTGAGTTGATCGAGGACCCGCGTCACGGTTGCAGAATCCAATGCGGGCCGGGTTTGGGTAATGACGAGTGCGGCGGCGATCAGTTGAGCAATCATTCGGCTTTCCGGGTGAGGGATACGCCCGTTTGGATAGGATGAACGCGTCGAAGGTTGCCGCCCCCGGAAATGCCGGTATTATCTCGCTCCGTGCGCCCCGTCCCGTCGATTAAGTGGGCTGTTCTTTTCTGCATGACCGGGATAATCGGATGCTCCCGGTCTGATTCGGCTCGTCAGGTCGCAGCTACGCGCGGACCTGCGGATTCGCTGATTCCCGCCGGTCCGTATGGAAATTCCGTGCGGCGGGGACGAGCCCTGCTCGTGGCCACGCGCGACAGCCTGCCCGAACACGTCGGCAACAAGCTGCGATGTACGAGTTGTCACCTGGATGAAGGCCGGCGCGAGAATGGCACCTGGATCGGAGTGTTCGCGCGCTATCCGCAATACCGGCCGCGTAGTGGTGTGGTCGAGACGATCGAATACCGCGTCAACGACTGTTTTCGCCGCAGCATGAACGGCACCGCGATCGATCCCGCTGGAGTCGACATGCGGGACATCCTCACCTACTTCGCGTTTCTATCGCGTGGCGTTGCGGTCGCGCCGCCAGCGGCGGGCGCAGGCGGTCGATTGCAGAAGTGGGCGACGTTCACCGCCGATACCGCCGCCGGCGCGCGGGTGTTCTCGGCATCGTGCGCCAAATGTCACGGCGCGGCGGGCGAGGGAACACCAGGCGCGCCGCCCGTCTGGGGACCGCAGTCCTACAACATCGGCGCCGGGATGTCGCGCGCGCGCACGGCCGCCGAGTTCATCAGTCGCAACATGCCGTTCGATGCGCCCGGCTCGCTCGCCGACCAGCAGGCCTTTGACGTGGCAACCTTCATCAATGCACACCCCCGTGTTGACTACAAAGGGAAAGAGAATGATTGGCCGAATGGCGATCCACCGCCCGATGTTGCCTATCCAACTCGGGCTCACCACTGAGGAGGCTCACTATGTATAGACGTGGATTTCTTGGCACTCTCGCTGCATCGACCGCTGCCGGCCTGGCGAGCTTAACGCCGCTGAGCCTCGAGGCAGCGACGAAGACGCGCCGCATCCCCGAGAACGCCGCCGACGCGGCGTTCGAGGCGTGGCTCAACAAGATCACGGGAAAGCACAAGATGTTGTTCGACGCGCCCGAGGTGAACAGCGGGATGCCGGTCGTCTGGCCGCGCGTCTGGCTCAACGGCAACAACGAGAACTACGGCACCAAGGACACCGACAACTCCGCCGTCATCGTGCTGCGACATGCCGGCATACCGATCGCGATGCACGACGCACTCTGGGCGAAGTACAAGCTCGGCGAAGTGTTCAACATCAAGGACGGCGATGCGGCCGCGACGCGTAACGTCTTCGCGAAACAGATGCCGCTGCCGCTCCCCGGTACGGGTATCGAGCAGCTACTGGCGAGCGGCGCCCAGTTCGGCGTCTGCAACGTCGCCCTGACGATTTACAGCGGCGCAGTCGCGCAGAAGATGGGACTGGACCCGGCAGCCGTGAAGGCAGAGTGGGTCGCCGGTCTCATTCCGGGCGCGCAGGTCGTGCCGTCGGGCGTGCTCGCGGTGGCACGGTCGCAGGAGAAGGGGTGCGCGTACTGCTTCGCGGGCTGACGCATCACGGTTTGTGACACGGCTCACCGGACCACGGGGCGCGGGGCGGGAACCCCCGAACCCGTGGCCGGTCCCCGGGTAGAGGACGCGCACTTGAACCGGAGGACCGGACATCATGCGACGCATTCTCATGGCGCTCGTGCTGCTCCTGAGTGCCGCCGGCGTTTCCCGCGCTGTGGCTCAACGCTCGCACTTCGGCGTGCACGGCGGTTACAACTTCGATAGCGATGACTGGCTGATCGGCGCGCAGCTCCACATGCCGGTGTCGCGGTCGATCGAGTTCTACCCGTCGTTCGACTATTACCTGGTGGACGCCGGATCGCTCGTTGGCTTCAATGCGGACCTCAAATTCCGCAGCTTGGGCACGCCGCTGTACTTCGGCGGTGGATTGAACATCCTGCGGGCGAGCGGGAACTCGGACACCGGCTTCGATCTGTTCGGGGGCTTCGAGACGCGCTACGGGCGGACGCATCCGTACGTCGAGGGGCGCGGCCTATTTCACGGCAATTCGTCGCTTCAGCTGCTGTTCGGGCTCAACGTCACGCTCTACTAGCGCCATCCACGCAGACTGCGGACGAAGTCGTGCAGGACGAGGAACTTCTCGTACAACGGCACGCCTTTGCGCTTCCGGCCGAACTCCGCGAATAGCTCGCGGAGCCGGCCGCGGCGTGCGACGTAGAAGCGGAACGTCTCCGCGAAATCTTCCTGCGGGTGGGTCGCCGCATACGCGCTGACGTAGTCGGTCAGCGTCGTCGCGATGCGGCGCCGCTCGAAATCCACCCAATGCTCGTCGACGACGCGATAGGCTTTGCGCACCTCGCCAAAAGCGCGGCGAAACCGGCCAGTGCGGGTCCACGACCAGTGGTGATAGAGGAACGAGTGCCCCAGCTCGTGGAGCAGCAACCCCGTCAGCATGTTCCAGGAGATCTCATCGCGGCGGCGCTTGCCGGTGACGTAACGGCGGTCGAGCTCGATGACCTTCGGCGCGCGCGGCGCGACGCCGGACACGCCCGGGCGCAGCACGACGCGATAGTGCCAGTCGCGTAGGCGCGCCACGATGAGCAAGCGGCGTGCTCGACGCAGGGCACGGGGGATCATTGCCATCCAGTCGTCCACGCCCCGGTCGCAATGTGGGCAGGCGTTCTGGAAGTGATCGTAGCGCCAGGTTTGCGTCCGGCCGCACCAGGGGCAGAAGGGCATCGGGTACATGACGCCGCCGCCGCAGCCCCAATCGCACCGGGCGTGATACTTGAATCCCTTCGGCGCCTTGAGCGGCTCTTCGCTCGAGTCCTCGTCCTGGATGTTGCGGCCGCACCAGGGACAGAATGAGAACGCGTCCGACACGATCCACCCGCAGTACGCACACTCGGCGCCAGTCTCGCGTTGCGTATCGGGCCACTCGAGCCGGTGACTGCAGCTCGGGCAGTGGCTCCAGAAGCGCTCCAGCTCGGTGTGGCACCTCGGGCAGCGCAGCTCGGGGGTCGGGACTTCGCGCTTACTCACCGGGCCAACGCCTCGTCCACGATGCGCTGGATGAACGCGTTGTACTTGAGCCCCGCCTTTGCCGCAGCTTCCGCCATCTCGTGCTCGGCGGCAATGAAGGGGTTGGGATTCACCTCGAGGACATAGACCTCGTCGTCGTGCGTCAAACGCACGTCAACACGGCCGTAGTCCTGAAGCCACAACGCGTGGAAGGCGGTGCTGCAGATCTCGCCGATACGCTTGGTCAGCTCGTCCGAGACGCCTTTGGCGAAAACGTTTCTGATCTTCTTGCGTTTGCGGTAATCCTCGTCCCATTTCGCTTTGTAGGTCGCGATGCGGTGCTCGGTCGTCTCGGGCTCGCCGAAGGTCATTTCCGTCAGCGGCAGGACCTCGACGTCAGCGTTGCCGATCAGACCGACGTACACCTCGCGTCCCTCAACCAGCTCCTCGACGATCGCCGCCTGGTGGAACTTCGAGTGAATGAACTCGACTCGCTGCTTCAGGCTCGCGTCATCCTCTACGACAGAGGCCTGGGCGATGCCGATCGACGCGTCCTCGAGCAATGGCTTGACGATGAGTGGAAAGCGCAGCTCGGACGGGCGCACCAGCTCGTGGCCATCGTGAAACTCGGCGAACGCCGGCACGCGGATGCCGTGATAGGCGAGAATCTTCTTGGTCAGCGACTTGTTGCGCGCGACGAGCAATGCGGTCGGCGACGATCCGGTATAGCGGTAGCCATACATATCCAGCAGCGCAGCGATCGCATACTCATGACGTGCGTTCTTGCGGAAGCCCTCGCAGCCGTTGAACACGAGCTTAGGTTCAAAAGTCGCCATCTTCGCGAGCATCGGGCCGACGTCGTCGCCGATCCCGATCATGAGCACGTCGTGCCCGCCGGCGATCAGCGCGCGCGCGACGTCGTATTCCGCTTCCTCCGCCTTCTGCTCGATCTCGCGCTTGAAGTCCGCATCCTCCCATTCGGGATGCAACGCGTCGAAAATCACCGCGATCTTCAAGACCCTACCTCAACTCGGAGCGTCGTGCCCGGAACGCGGGCCAGACACATGGAGGTCAAGAGCGCTCACCCGCTTCATATCCCGGCCGACTGTTGTGAGCCCGATAAGTATGACGGCGCCGCCGAGCAGACCGACGGCAGGCAGCAACAGCATCGCCGTCCGGATGCTGCCCATCTGGTCGGACAGATACCCAATGAGTGGCGGCGCGAGCGCATCTCCGGCGAGATGCGAGAACAGGACGAACGCGCCGAGCACTGACGCTTGTACGGCCGCGGGCACGACGTCGAGAATGACGGCGGCGACGGGCCCGTTGTACCACGTATAGAGGAAATACGTCGCCAGGACGAGCGGGCCGAACCAGCGCAGATCATCGACCAAGATCAGCGCCGCGCAGACCGGAGCGCCGAGGACGAAGCCCGTTCCGCTCGCGAGGACGCGTCCGCCGCCCCAGCGCTGCTGCAGCCGGTCCGCGAGCCGGCCGCCGAATAGCGCTCCTGTCACGCCGCCGGCGAGGCCCCAGATGCCGAATTCTGCGCCGACGCGCGTGACCGAGAGCCCGTGCACGCGCTGCATGAACGTCGCCGCCCAGGCAATTAGTCCGTTCGCCGCGAATGTCACCATGGCGCCGCCGAGGAATATCCAGATCAACGTTGGGGTACGCAGCACTAAAGCGGCCGCGTGCTGAAATTCACCGAGCGCACCGGCGGCCACGGCTCCGGCCTCGGTCGTCCGTCGCACCGCGAGCGGCACGAGTCGCCACACTGTCCATGCGACGCCGGCGCTCACGCCGATGCTGAACACGGCCGTGCCGACCTGGGACGGAATGTCTTCGAACAGCGCGAGGAAACCGGCCACCAGGGCGCCCGCACCGGCGCAGATCGCGAGCGGCATGACGTAGTGCGTCACGCCGTGCATTCCATGCCGCCACCACTCGCGCAACGTGTCCATGATCGGCGGTGGTGGCCGGCGATCCAGTTCTCGTAAGCGCGACGCCAACACCGCGAGCACCAAGCCAGGCACGCCCATCCAGATGAACGCGCTCCGCCACCCATACGTCTCGGCGATGACGCCCCCGAACCAGATGCCCAAGACTCCACCCAGCGCCATGCCGACCGAGTACACGCCGATCGCAAAGGCGCGGCGTTTGCCTTTGTAGTATTGCGCGATGATCGCCTGCGAAGCGGGACCGTAGCCGGCCTCGCCAAATCCCACCAGCGCGCGGCAGCTGAACAGCTGCCAGAAGCGATGGACGAGGCCTCCCGCTGCCGTCGCGACGCTCCAAACCGTGACGCCCCACGTGATGACGCTTCGGCGCGAGCGCAGGTCGCCGATCACGCCGAGCGGCAGGGCGGCCAACGAGAGGACCACGATGTACGCCGAACCGAGCCAGCCGAGCTGCGCATCGGAGAGGTGGAGATCGCGTTTGATCGGCTCGAACACCGCGTAGACGACGTTGCGGTCGAGGTAATTGAGAAGATTGACCAGCGTCAGCAGCCCAAGGACGTACATGGCGTACGCCCGGGATGCGGTGGCCGCCTTCGTCATTTCAGGTTGGGTGCTCCACCGCCGGTGGCCGCTTCTGCCCGCGCGTCGCGATCCGCCTTCGCCTCGAGATACGAATCCGTCAGCTCGCGCATCATCTCCGACCGCCGGTCGTACAGCCGCTTCAGCTTACGCGGCTTGCGACGCGCCAGCGCATACGAGGCGAGAATCGGAAAGGCGACAGTGTTGTCGAGGTAGGCGACCACGGTACCGGGCAGTTTGTCCGGGTCTACTTTCCCCCAGCTCACCGCTTCGGATGGTGTCGCGCCGGAGAGCCCGCCGGTATCGGGTCGCGCGTCCGTGAGCTGCAGGTAGTAATCGTGGCCCTTTTCGCTGATCCCGAGCACTTCCTGAATCTGCGGCTCCGTCTGGAGCACGAAGTTCTTCGGGCTGCCACCGCCGATGATCAGCACTCCGCTCTTGCCGCCATGGACCTTCGCGAAAAACACGATCGCCGACGTCTCATTCACGTCGGCGCTGACATCGAAGCGCAGTTTGCTGCCCGACAGCGCCTGCTCGGCGACGTTCATGCCGATCGACGAGTCGCCGGGCGAGGACGTGTAGATCGGCACGGCCGCCGCGTGCGCCGCACCGAGCACCGACTTGCGTGAGAGTCCCAGCGCCTTCTCGCGCTCCAGCACGTAGCCACCCAGCAGATAGTGATATTCGGCGGTGCTCATCGGGCGCTGGAATTCTGAGCGGGCCGAGACTTCCCGCACGAATCGATCCGTGGAGAGGAGGACGTCGTAATCGAAGAAGATGTCGTAGATCCGGACGACGCCTTCTTCCCGCAGCACGACGTCGTCGGCGAACGGCGTGCCGCGATGCATCGCCATGCCGAGCCCGAAATGCGCGTCGTGATACAGATTCGCGCCCGTCGACACGATCCAATCGACGAACCCGGCTTCGATGAGTGGGATCATTGTCGACATGCCGAGTCCGGCCGGCGTCATCGCGCCGGTGAGACTCATGCCGACGGTGACGTCGTCTTCGAGCATCCGCTCGGCAAAGAGACGACACCCCTCGGCCAGCCGCCCGGCGTTGTAGGCGAGAAACGCATTCTCGACGAGCTCGGCCACCGTTTCCTTGCCGGTGATCGGTTTCGGACTGATGCGCTGGCCGCGCAGATACTCGTTTTGCGTCATCGCGTGGCTTGCCCCATCGGCGCCATGGCGCGGTATGCACGGGTGCGGCGCTCGCGCGCTTCCACGATCCAGCCAAGCGCTTCCTTCGGATCATCCGTCAGGAGGAAGAGATTCAAATCCTCGGGAGAGATCTTTCCTTCGCCGGCGACACGCTCCTTGAGCCAGTCCGCGAGACCGCCCCAGTATTTTTTCCCGAACAACACGACTGGGAATTGCTTCACCTTGCCCGTCTGCACGAGGGTCAGCGCCTCGAACAACTCGTCCATCGTGCCGTAGCCACCGGGAAAAGTGATAAACGCTGTCGAGTACTTCACGAACATCGTCTTGCGAACGAAGAAGTAGCGAAAGTTGATCGAGCGCTCCACCCACTGGTTTGTCCCCTGCTCGAAGGGCAGCTCGATGTTGCAACCGATCGAGAGCCCGCCGCCTTCCTTGGCGCCGCGATTGGCGGCCTCCATGATGCCCGGCCCACCGCCCGTGATGATCGCGAACCCTTCCTGCGCGAGCATTCGCGACGTCTCTCGCGCGGCCGCGTAGTAATGATCGTTTTCCAGAGTGCGCGCCGAGCCGAACACCGTCACCGCATTGCGCACGTCGGACAACGTATCGAAGCCCTCGACGAATTCTCCCATGATGCGCAGCACTCGCCACGGATCGGTGCTCGTGAAGGAGGCCCGCCGCTCGATCGGAACGATCTGCGACGGTATGAGGAGCTGTTCGTCTTCAGTGAGCGGGCTGCGCGGCGAGGCGCTCGGTTGCTCTGACATGGTCATCCTGCACGTTGTAGAAGAAAGGCGAGAATCGGACGTGCCCCGGCCGTGAGTCGGCGATTACGCCTCCCGCCGCCAGGTGTCGCACGGAAGCCGCCGGATCCGGCATCGGAATCATCACGATCGCCGACCGCCGGCGGACATCCGCGGCAATCTTCGGCTTGAATCCAGCCGCGCGCACTCGGTCGATGAGATCTTCTGTCAGCGCGGCGGTCACGTCGCGAATGGCGGGGATGCCAATCTCCTCGATGTACTCGAGGCCGCCCAGCTGCGCGTAGACCGCCGCGAGCGACGGTGTGCCAAGCTCGAAGCGTCGCGCGTCGTCGTGAAACGTCAAATCGCGCGGGTCGAAGGCGAACTGCTCGCGCTGACCGAACCATCCGGAAATGGCCGGCTCGAGGCGACGGGCCACTGCTTCGCGCATGTAGAGGAATACGATGCCTGGTCCGCCGAGCAGCCACTTGAGGCCTCCGGCGACGAGCGCGTCGACACCTGCGTCCTGCACGTCCACCGGAATCTGACCAACAGACTGATACGCATCGATCAGGCAGAGCGCGCCGCGTGCGTGCGCGGCCGCGGCAACGCTCTTGATGTCTTGAATCGCACCACTCGTGAAGTACACGTGCGACGTCACGACCAGCGCCGTGCGATCATCGATGGCGCGTGCGATGGCGTCGACCGGGACGCTGATCCGGTCGGGACTCTCCACCACGACCAGCTCCACGCCCTTCCGGGCCTTCGCCAGCCATTGATACGCGACCGTCGGGAAGTCGAGCGACGTGATGACGACCTTGGGCCGACGGTTGTAGTCGAGTGACTCCGCGACGGTGCTGAGCGCGACCGAGATGCTGGGGGCGAGCGCAATCTCGCCGGGCGCGGCGTTGACGATGCGGCCGTAGCGCGCACGCAGATCGCGGAGGGCTTCCCACCAGACGTCGTACCACGCGGAAGCGCCGCGGCTCTGCCACAGATCGAGGAATTCCGCTACTTTGCGACGAGACCGCTCGCCCAGTGCGCCGAGCGAGCAGGTATTGAGATACACGCGGTCCTTAAAGACTGGAAACTCGCCGCGGTATCTGGCGAGTCCAAGGATGCGAGGTTTGACACTGCTTGCCAGCGTCATAGGCCGTGAATATACAGAAGGAATGCAGCCCCGAGCGAGTTGGTCCGCACTCTATCTGCGATTGGCGCTGAAGGCGTTGGTCCGTCCGCGGCTGGCCGTCGACTTAGTGCGACTCGTGTGGAGTTTTCGCGCGCGTGACTGGTGGCGCCGGCCGCCGTTTCTTCCACTCCCGCCACGCGACTACATGCAATGGCGCATGTTCACCGCGTACGGCGACGAGCAGGCCGTGCCGCCCGTCGATGACGTCGTCAACTTTGCGCGTTGGCGGCGGGAGACGATGGGACTGTGAGCATCGAGATCAAACGGCGGGCGGCGGCGTTGGGCTTCGCGGCCACGGGCATCGCGCGGCTCGAGCAGAATCCACACCGCGCCGAGCTCGATCGCTGGCTGGCGGCCGGACACGCCGGCACGATGACGTATCTGCATCGGCAGGCGGACAAGCGGAAAGATCCGCGCAAAATCATGCCGCATGCTCGGTCTGCTGTCGTCACGCTCACCAACTACTATCACGGCGCGGCTGACCCCGGGCCGGTGGCCCGGGTGGCACAATACGCGTGGTCATCCGACTACCACGACGTCCTCGGCGACCGTCTCGAACAGCTCGCTTCAGCAATTCGTGAAATCGTGCCCCCGGCGACGACCCGCTGCTACGTCGATGCCGGCCCCGTGCCCGAGCGCGAGCTGGCACAGCTCGCTGGCCTCGGATGGATCGGCAAGAACATGATGCTGATCCATCCGGAGATCGGGTCGTTCACCTTCATCGGCGTCGTGCTGACCGATGCGGAGCTGGAACCGGATCTCCCGTTTGAAGCGGATCGCTGCGGGACGTGTCGCCGCTGTCTCGATGCCTGCCCCACCGATGCCTTCGTCGGACCGCGCGATCTCGACGCGCGAGCGTGCATTTCGTATTTGACGATCGAGCATCGTGGCGACTTCTCAGACATTCAACGCGCCCAGGTCGGCGATTGGCTGTTCGGTTGCGACATCTGTCAGGATGTCTGTCCCTGGAATGTGAGCTTCGCGCGCGCGACTATCGATCCAGGTTTCGTGCCACGTCCGGAGATGGCAGCGCCGGATGCCCATGCCTTGTCCACCGTGAGCGATGATGAGTTCGACCGCCACTACGGGGATACGCCCTTTTCTCGACCAGGCCGCAAGGGAATGAGGCGCAACGCCGCGGCAGTGCTTGCGAACGCCGCCGTTAAATGAGGCCTGTGTCAGGGACCTCGGCCGAGGCGATCAGCGATTTGCAGCGGAAGCTCGCGGAGGGGCTCGCGCAGATTGATCCACATCATCGTCTGTTAGGCCGCCCCGTCACTTATCGGGTGATCGATGGTAAGATGCTGGAAATCACCTACCGCGATGTTGCGGGAATCGCCGAAGCCGAAGTCCTCGGCGTGAAGCGTATCATCGGGGACTGTTTTTGCAGCGTGAGCCCGCAGTCAGCCGAGCGACTGATCGTGAGGTTCGTGGTTCCACTGAAGTAGTCGAGTCCGCGTCACTTCGCCGCTACACGCGACACCACGTCGTAATAGAAGCGCACCCCAAACCGCAACGCGTCCAGGCCGACGCGTTCGTCGTTTCCGTGCACGCCGCGCGAATCGCCTTGTGACAGCGGAAACGGTCCGAGTCCGTAGCTCGCAATGCCGAGCCTCCGGAAGTAGTGGCTATCGGTGAAGCCCGGCAGCATCAGGGTCGTGACCAGCGCGTTCGGATGGCGCGCATGGGCGACGGCGGTGATCGCGCGGAACATCTCTGTCTCCGTCGGACTTTCGGTCGCCGGCCAGTTCGGCCCCTGCGGCCGAAACGTCACCGCGGAATCTCCTACGACACGCACGAGGTCTGCAAGAAACGCCGCGGGATCCTGGCCAGGCAGGAGCCGCACATCGAGCGCTGCCGTGGCGATCGGCGGAATCACGTTCGTCTTATCGCTGCCTTTCAGTCCGGTGATCGAGATGGTATTACGGAGCAGCGCGTTATACGTGAGATCGGCCGTGATCGTCCGCACCGCGTTTGAGTCCCTGAGCGCGGAGCGGACGTCGCCGAGCCAGCTGCGCAACGTCGAATCGCGCTCGATCGTGGAGAGGTCGCGGAATGACCGCTCAACCGTGGGCGTCACAATCAACGGCGTCTGCCATGCAGCGATCTTGTTCAGCGCCCGGACTAACCGGTGCACCGGGTTGTCAGGTGTCGGCCGGGAGCCGTGGCCCGCCGTTCCTCGCGCGATCGCATCGAGCCAGAAGGGCGATTTCTCCGTGGTGCCGATTCCGTAGTACTCGACGCCGCCGTGGCCGTCAGATCGTGTTAACCCACCCTCGTTGAGCAAGAACTCGGCGTTGCGAATCAAGTCGGCCTGGTGCTCGACGATCCAGGCGGCGCCGACCCCGGCGCCGATCTCTTCGTCCGAAGTCGCCAGCAAGATGACGTCGCGTTTGAGCGGCACGTGCGCCCGCTTGAGCACGAGCATCGTCATGAGCTGCGCGATCGCCTCGCCCTTCATGTCGAGCGCGCCGCGGCCCCAGATGTACCCGTCCTTGATGAGCCCGCTGAACGGATCCACCGTCCAGTATTCGGGCGACGCGAGCACGACGTCCATGTGATTCAAGAGAATCACGGGCCGCGCGCTGCCGTCGCCCGCCAGACGCGCGTAGAGGTTCGCCTTTCCCGGCGCGGGCTCGAAAACCTTCGCCTCGATGCCGTCGCGCCGCAGCACATCGGCAAGCCAGCGCGCTGCCATGATTTCGTTGCCGGGAGGATTGGTCGTGTTGATGCGGATGTATTGCGACAGAAGGGCCGTCGCTTCGTCGCCGAGCGCCCTCCAGTCCGCGTCCCCGGGGACGGCGATGAGCGCCACACGCGCCGGCGTTTCCATCACCGGTGCGGACGACGGACCGGCGAGCGGAGGCGCGGGAGGCAGCCTGTGCCCTGCGCACCCCGCCGCGAATACAATCAGCAGCGATCTTTGGAACATGAAGTGGAGCCTCAGCTAGATCGTGAGTGTCTCGCCGTGGGCGAGCTGGCGATATCGCTCCATCGGCAGATTCGCGGCGGCGAATGCGGCTCGGGCGCGTACCGGCGGCTCGTCCATGGCCTCATCGGTGAGCTTGAACGTCCCCCAGTGAATGGGAACCATCGCCTGCGCGCCCAACCCGCGGAATGCCTGTACCGCTTCCTCGGGGTTCATGTGCAGATAGCGCATGAACCAGCGCGGCTCGTACGCGCCGATGGGCAGGAGCGCGAGATCGAACGGACCGCAGCGCTCGGCGATCAGCGCGAACTCCGGATGATAGCCGGTGTCGCCGGCGAAGAAGACGCTGCGACCTTGAATCGCGAGAGCCCAGCTACACCACAGCGTCTCGCCGCGATCGATGAGCGTCCGACCGCTGAAGTGCTGGGCCGGTGTGCAGGTGACGTGGAGCTGACCGATGTCTGCCGTCTCCCACCAATCCATCTCCCTCGCGAGCCTCGCTCCCCGCCGCCGCACAAACGATTCAAGACCCAGAGGAACCAGCCAACTCGCCTCCGGATACGCGCGCGCGAGCGCACGCACCGAACGGTTATCGAGGTGATCGTAATGGTTATGCGATTGGAGAATGACGTCGATGGGCGGCAGATCGCGCAACTCCACACCCGGAGCCACCCAGCGACGCGGGCCGGCAAAACGAAACGGCGACGCGCGCGCGCTCCACATTGGGTCGGTGAGGATGTTCAGACCGCCGAGCTGCAACAACAGCGTCGCATGACCAACCCAGGTTACGGTGATCTCGGCTGGAGAAGCCCGCGGCGTCCGGAACGAAGGTCGCACTCGCCGAAACACTCTGGGATCGGGATCGCGGGGGCGTGGCGTGGTGGTTCGCTTCACCAGCAGCCACTTCATCGCGCTGCCGAACGACGGCATGGCTCGATCGACCCAAGGGTTTTGAAAACCGGCGTTCGAGCCGTTCTGCGGCGGGCGATGGTGTGATCGAGGAGCAGACGAGGTCACGACGCGGAATATAGCTGCTGCGCCGCATCGCTCGCTTCACCGACGACCACTCGCGAGCCGCAGCGATTCCGGCCGGCGCCTGAGCGCCAGCATCGCCCACACGCCGAGGGCTGGTCCGATTGCCAGCACGCTCATGCTCCAGCGCCAACCGATCGCGCGCGCAACCATTGGCAGGAGATAGATCGTGGCACACGTCAGCAGAAATCCGAGGCTCGTCTGGAGCGTGAGTGCCGTGCCGACGTAATCGCGCGGCGCGAGCTCGCTCACCGCGGCGGAGAATTGCGCTGAGTCGGCAACGATGCTGACGCCCCACACGAGCAGGAGCGGCGCGAGTGCGACGAGGGGCGCTCCGAAGAGCAGTCCCACAACCAACGCGCAGCTTCCCGAAACGAGCATCGCGACACTCGTCACCAACGTTCGTCCCCGGCGATCCGCGTACTTGCCGCCCAGCCAACATCCGATCGCACCACTTCCCACGACTGCGAATGTCACGAGCGCGGCGCGCGCGGTGACGTCCGCCTGCGCGCCCAGTCGCGCGCGTTCGCTCTCGGCGACGAAAACCGCAATCCACGTCCACATCGCGTACAGCTCCCACATGTGACCGAGATAGCCAAGGTTGGCGAGCGCTACCGCCCGGTCTCTCAGAATCCGAGGAGCGGCGGCGAGTGAAAACGGCGGCGATGGGGCGGCGTAGGGACCATCATTCGGAACAAGCAGGACGAGGAGTCCTCCCGCGACTGCGCTCATCGCCGCGACGATGAGGACGATCCGCCAAGCCGCCGGAGGCACCGCCCAGCGCACGAGATGCGGACTCGCCGAGCCAAGCGTCAACGCGCCGACGAGAATTCCGATTGCCCATCCACGTCCTTCTTTGAACCACCCAGCGGCGATCTTCATGCCCGGCGGATAGACGCCAGCCAGTGCGGCGCCGGTGAGCAAGCGACAAACGATTCCCAGGGTGATTCCCGTAGCAGCGGCAACGCCGAGCGTCGCCGTCGCCGCGATCAGCGCCGATCCAGCGACGAGACGACGCGCGGACAGTCGATCGGCAAGCGTGAGTGCCGCGCTCACCAGCGCGCCCGCGACGAAGCCGAGCTGCACGGAAATCGTGAGCCACGCGGTGGTGGCCGGCGAGAGCTGCCAGACGCGAACCAGGGCCGGCGCAACCGCGGACGCACTGAACCACGGCGCCATCGCGAGCAGCTCGGCGAGGGCGAGAACCGTGAGCACTCGCCGCGGAGTCACAACCCGGTGGGATGATCCAAGAACACCCAGGGTAGGTCGAACTTCTTGTAGAGATGCTCGGCCAACGCCGTGACGCCGACCGTTTCGGTAGCGTAGTGGCCAGCATAGAACACGTTCAGCCCCAGCTCTTCCGCATCGAAAAAGGTCCAGTGCTGCCCTTCGCCGGTCACATAGGTGTCGAGGCCGGCCGCGGCCGCCTGCGGAATCATCGATCCTCCGGCTCCCGTCACTATGCCCACGCGCTGCACGCGCTCTGGACCGAAGGGCAATACGCGCGGGACAGTCCCGAGCACGGTTGCCAACGCACGGCTCAGGTCCTCCCGCGTTCCAGCGCGTTCTCCCCAGACGCCGAGCGGCGCTCCGTGGTACGAGCCGAACTCACCACGGACCGATACGCCAAGCAGGCGGGCGAGGACGCTGTTATTGCCGACTTCAGGATGACGGTCGAGCGGCAGATGGGCCGCGTAAAGCGCGACGTTTTCATTTATCAGTCCGGCGACACGGCGGTACGCCGGACCGACGACGGGCCGTAGTCCACCCCAAAACAGACCATGATGAACCAGGAGAAGGTCGGCGTGCTCTTCGGCCGCCATCCGAACCGTGGCTTCGCACAGGTCGACGGCGGCAGCGATGCGAGTGACCGCGCCGGAGTTCGCGACTTGCAGCCCGTTCATCGCCTCCGGAGCATCGGCGACTTCTTCGGCTATGCGCAGATAGTCATCGAGATAATGGACGAGGGTGTCCAGTCGCATTTATGACACCGTAATGACAGTATCGCGCCAGTTCGGAGTCTTCCACACGGCATACATAGTTAAACTATTGTGTTACAATGTATTGGAGAATCCACATGGCCGAATCGCTGCCGTGTGGATATCTAGGCTCTAGCTAGGGAAGCCGACCCTTCGCGCTGGCTGGCATGGGGAGGCTGGCCGGCATCTTCACCCATTCGCAGGACGCCGTTGATTTCGCCGCCTTCCTGAATCAGCAGGCGCTTCGTTGACACGTCACCGTGAACGACGCTCGTTGATTGCAGCTCGACGCGTTCCTCGGCGTAGATGGCGCCGCGAACTTCGCCGCCGATGATCGCCTCGCGACTCACGACGTCGCCTTCCACTTCCCCGCCCCGCGCGACGAGCACCTGCTTTGCCGCGCGCACGGTGCCGCTGACGGAGCCCTCGATCTTCACGACGCCATCAGCGGATATATCGCCTACGACGCGCATCCCCGCGCCGATGATGGATAGCCCAGGCACACCTTCGCGTGTGCTGCCGGTATTTCCTGACGTGCCCTTTTCGCCGAACACCGCCATCAGTGCGCTCCTCCGTCCTTCACGAGCTCGAGCGGATCGATCGACTTCCCGTCGTGTCGAATCTCGAAGTGCAGGTGCGGCGCCGTTGACCGCCCTGTGTTTCCTGATAGACCGATGACTTGTCCTGCCTCAACGTGGTCGCCCTCGGCGGCGAGCAGCCGTGACGTGTGACCATACATCGTCTCATAACCGGACGGATGTTGCAAGAGGACAAAGAAACCATAATCGGCGTCATAGCCGGCCGCGGTGACGGTGCCGCCGCCGGATGCCCGTACCGGCGTCCCCGCAGGCACGGCGATATCGATTCCGGGATGCGACTCGTCGGGAACGCCCGCCCGCACCTGGCCCCGTGTGACAAATCCGGGAATGGTGAGCGGCCAATGAGATGGGATCGATGCCCCGCTCTCGTAGTGGGTCAGCAAACCCGGAAGGGTTGCTCGGATCGCGACCGCGCGCATCGTCGTTGCGGCGTCCTCGGTGCGTGCGCCCCCTAGCGATCCGCCGCTGCGTGATACCGGCGGCGCCTTGACCCCCAACATGTGACGCAGCTCCTGGTAGTTCGCTTCCGCGCGGTTCAATGCAGAGGCGAGCTGCTGCACGCGACTGTTCTCGACCCGGAGACGCGACACCTCGCGCTCGAGCCCGGGCACGCGCGCGGCGCTGCGTGTGATCGGCCCAGCGAACGCAAAGAACAGGACGACCAGCACGACGACGCCCATCGCGGCCCATTTCCCCGCCACCAGGGCCAACCGTGAGATCCGATATTGCCGCGACTCGAGATCGCCGTCGGCATGGACGACAATCGTGACGCCGCGCGTCGTCATCCGTCGAACGGCGCGCCGAGGATCAGTTCGAGAAGCCGGGCGAGATCGTCGTTCGAGTAGAAGGACAGATGAATTTGTCCTTTGCCTTTCGCCCGTAAGGTGACGCGCGCGTCGGTGCCGAGACGGCGCCGCAACGCGTCTTCGACGCGACGCACTTCAGGGGCCGCTCCCATGCCGCGCTTCATCCGTGGCCGCCGCTCGGGTGCGCGCCCGCCCCGCACACGGTCTTCGACCTCGCGGACCGAGAGTCCCTGCGCCACGGCCTCACGCGCCAGGTTCGTCACGATTCTGGGATCCTCGAGGGCGAGTAACGCGCGCGCGTGACCAACGGAGAGGTGTCCTTCGTGCAGCATCTGCAGCACGACTTCGGGAAGCTTGAGGAGTCGCAACACATTCGCGACGGTCGAGCGGTCGCGGCCCACGGCGTCGGCGACATCCTGCTGCGCCAGCTTGAATTCCGCGATCAGCCGCTCGTAGCCGCGCGCTTCATCAACGGGCGAGAGGTCGTCGCGTTGCAGGTTCTCGATCAGCGCGAGGGTCAGCAGCGTCCTGTCATCGGCGTCACGCTGCACCGCTGGGATCCGCTCCCAGCCGAGCTGTTGGCACGCCCGTAGCCGGCGCTCGCCGGCGATCAGCTCATATCCCCCGTTCGTACGGCGCACGACGACCGGCTGGAGGAGGCCGGCTTGTTTGATCGACGACACCAGTTCTTCGAGCGCCGCCGGATCAACTGTTCTTCGCGGTTGGAAGGGATTTGGCTTGATGTCCTGAATGGGAAGCTCGACGAGGCTCCCTTCGCGCTCCGCTTCCTCGCGCGTCGGCCCTAAGAGAGCCTCGAGCCCCCGGCCCAGGCGGCGTCTTCCTGCGGCGGTTTCCGTCATGCGGGCACCTCCGGCAGCGGTTCAATTGCGGGGAGGCTGGGCGAGGGTGGCGCGCTCTGCTCGACGCGGCGAATCAGCTCTTGCGCGACGGCCAGATAGCTCTTCGCCCCCACCGATTGCACGTCATACAGCACGATCGGCTTCCCGAAGCTCGGCGCTTCGGCCAGCCGTACGTTTCTCGGGATTGTGACGCTGAACATGCGGCCCCCGAAGTATTCCATCGCTTCTTCGGCGACCTGCTTCGAGAGGTTCAGTCGCGCATCGTACATCGTCAGCAGCACACCCTCGATCGCGAGCGCCGGATTGAAATTCCGCTGCACCAGCTTCACGGTATTGAGCAGCTGAGAGAGCCCTTCGAGCGCGTAGTACTCGCACTGGATCGGGATGATGACGCTGTCTGCTGCCGTCAGCATGTTGAGCGTGAGCAGCCCGAGCGACGGTGGGCAGTCGATGATGACGTAGCCGTAGTCTTCGCGCACGTCGCGCAGCGCCTCGCGCATGCGCGTCTCCCGCGATCGCTGATTGACCAGCTCCAGCTCGGCGCCGACGAGGTCCTGCGTCGCGGGGATGACGTCGAGATAGGGAAAGTGGACGTGAGGGAATCGCGATTGCGCGAGCGCGGCGCCATCGATGAGCGACTCGTACAGCGAGTGACGAATGCGATCGCGCTCGATGCCGACGCCGCTCGTGGAGTTGCCTTGCGGATCCGCATCGACGAGCAGCGTTTTCCGCTCGGCGGTCGCGAGGGAGGCCGCGAGGTTCACAGCGGTCGTCGTTTTGCCGACGCCGCCTTTTTGGTTCGCGATGGCGATTACACGAGACATGTCTATGTTATTGTATTACAAGTGTTTATATAACTCAAGAAGTTCGCGAGGTCCAATATACGCTCGTTTCACGTGAAACGAAAGAGCCTAAGTTTCACGTGAAACAGCAACATTCCAGGTTTACGCCACCCGCCGGCGCCAGCGCGTCGTCTCAAGAACCAGGTTGTGAAGGTCGCTCGGTGTCACGCCAGGCACCCGGGCGGCCTGCGCCAGCGAGGTGGGTCGCACGCGATCGAGCTTCTGGCGTGCCTCCGTCGCTAGCGTCCGCAGTTCGAGGTAGGGCAGGTCAGTTGGGAGCGCGAACGATGCCAACTCCGCCAGTCGCTGCGCGGCATCGCGCTCACGCGCGAGATAGCCGTCGTACTTGATCTCGATCTCCGCGGCGAGCACGGCCTCTGGAGGCACAGCGCCGGCCGCTCCGACGGCGGCGAGCAATGCACCGAGTGCCACACCGGGACGCTTCGCCACGGTAGCGATCCGCTCCGGTTCCTTCAACGTCGCTCCGGTTGCGGCCAGCGCCTCCGAGGCCTGCTCGGGCGTAATCGATCTCTCTCGAGCCAATTCCATAATCGAGACTTCAGTCTCCAGACGCCGCTCTGCCGCCCGCAGCTCGACGTCGCTCAACAGGCCGAGTCGCTCTGCGAGCGGGAGCAGCCGACGCAGGGCGTTGTCCTGCCGCAGCAGCAGCCGAAACTCGGAGCGCGACGTGAACAAGCGGTAGGGCTCATCGACTCCACGGGTCACGAGATCGTCGACGAGAACCCCGATGTACGCGTCGTCGCGACCGAGCACCACCGGCTCGGCCCCCCGGATCCGGCGCACCGCATTGATGCCGGCGACGACACCCTGGCCGGCAGCCTCTTCGTAGCCGGTCGTGCCGTTTATCTGCCCCGCAAAGAACAGATGCTCGACGGCCTTTACCTCGAGCCACGGCGTGAGCTGCGTCGGCGGATAGTAGTCGTATTCGATCGCATACCCGGGTCGAGTCATCTTCGCGTGCTCGAGACCGGGGACCGCGTGCAGAAACTCGAGCTGGACCGCGACCGGCAGGGAAGTGGAGAGCCCATTGACGTACAGCTCGGTCGTGTCGAGACCCTCCGGCTCGAGAAAAATCTGATGCCGGGGAGCGGCCGGGAACTTCACGATCTTGTCCTCGACGGACGGGCAATAGCGCGGGCCCCGTCCGCTGATCGCGCCGCCGTAGAGTGCCGACTCCTTCAGGTGCTGCTGGATGATTTCCTTTACCTCTGCGCCGGCCCAGGTAATCCAGCACGGAAGCTGACGGGGCCGCTCAACGCGCTCGTGGAATGAGAAACGAAATTCATCGCCGTCTCCGTCCTGGCGCTCGACTTTGTCCCAATCGACCGATCGGCCATCCACTCGCGGCGGCGTTCCGGTCTTGAAGCGCGCGACTGTAAGCCCAATGTTCTCAATGACTTGCGCCATCTGGACCGAGGGCGGATCACCCGCGCGACCAGCAGGAATCTGCGTATCAGTGCCGAGGTGAATGCGGCCACGGAGGAACGTCCCGGCGGTGATGATGACAGCGCGAGCGCTGAAGCGACGGCCGTCGCTCGTCTCGACTCCGGTGATCCGCGTGCCGCGGTCGTCGAAGAGCAGATTTGTGACCATGCCTTGCGTGAGCTCGAGAAGAGGGAATTGCTCGAGCAGGTGGCGGACGGCGCGGCGATAGAGCGTGCGATCGCACTGAGCGCGCGGAGCCCACACAGCGGGGCCCTTCGAGCGATTCAGCATGCGGAATTGGATCGTGGCGCGATCGGCGGCGCGGCCCATCAGGCCGCCAAGGGCGTCGACTTCGCGGACCACGGTACCCTTCGCGATCCCGCCGATAGCGGGATTGCAGGACATCTGGCCAATCGTTTCGAGGTTGGAGGTAAGCAGCAACGTGCGGGCGGAGAGCCGCGCGGAGATGGCAGCAGCCTCCGTTCCGGCGTGGCCACCACCAACGACGATAACGTCATAGTCGAAAGACATGCGGGAGAAACTACTTAGCTAGGACCTGCAAAGGCTAGACGTACAGACGCAACCGCGGTAAACAGTCAACGGGTTTTGGGACGATCTGCCGTCTGGCTAATCTTCCGAAGCAACCCAAACAGCGTCTTGCTTGTCTCGGTTGCCAGCGCTTCAAGCCGTCCATACTCGGCTGGCCGCAGGTAGCCGATGTCGCGCGCCATGGTGAGCGCCGTCTGTACTTCGGCGAGTGATCCCCACGCGGTGTCGAGAAACTTTCGATAGTCTCTGGTGCCTTTGCGTGTCGAACCTTCGGCGATGTTCAGCGGGACGCTATAGGAGGCCCTGCGAAGCTGATCGGCCAGTCGCTCTTGCTCGAAGTCAGGAAACCGCTGGGCCGCCTTCGAGCATTCGACGGCAAGCCTCTCGGCATGTTGCCACGCCTTTAATGTGTGATGATTCGGCACTTCAGGAGGATAAGCAGCGACCGCAGAATCATCGAATCATTTTATCTCATCCCGTATCCCGTTTACTCAAGCCCGCGGTGCGTCTGTAGCCTAGCCTTTGCATGTCCTCCGGGGTTGTCAGGCCCTGACCCACCTAACGAGTTCCTTCATGGTCGGCCGTTTCCCCGTCATCAGTATCCCCACTCGATAAATCCTCGCGGCGATCCATGTAATCGCCACAATCCCAATCAGCAGCATCGCCAGCGATGCTCCCAATTCGCCGGCTCCCATACTGCCCGCCGTCCAGCGGACTGGCGTCGCGATCGGTGACGTAAAGGGCACAATCGACAGCGTTCGCGAGAACGTCGAGCTCGGATCGTTCGTGAGTCCGATGATCGAGAAATACGAGATCATCAGCAAGTAGGTCACGGGCTGCTGCGCCTGGCGCGCCTCCTGCTCATTGCTGGACATCGCGCCGACCGCCGCGAACATCGCCGAGTAGAGGAGGAACCCGCCGAGGAAGAACGCCATGAACACAGCGAGCGTCGCAAAGGGGATATGCGGCAGCTTCATGCCTGCTGCCGCAGAAGCATCCGCGCCCAGGGCACGGGCAATGGGTACGCGCAGGCTGATAAGCAGTCGCGCGGAGACGCCCCAGATGAGGAACTGGAAGAAGGACACCGCGCCCGCCCCGGCGACTTTCCCAAGCATCAATTGAAACGGCCGCAGTGACGATACGAGCACCTCGACAATCCGTGTGGTTTTCTCCTCCAGCACCGAGCTCATGACGTTCACACCATACAGCAGGATCGCCATGAACAGCAGCACGGCCATGACATACGCGAGGACGAACGACTCCCCCGCACTCTCCTTGGTCGTTCGCCCCCGCGCGATCTTCGTCTGGTCGAGCGTAATCCTGATTCCCTGCGCCCAATCAACGACGGCGGGATTTACGCCTCTTGTCTCGAGCCTCACCTTCACGGCCACCTTGTTGAGTGCCCGCTCCAGCCCTTCAACCGTCTGAAGTGACAAGTTCGAAGCTCGGTATTCGGCCTTGCCGGTCTCAGTCAGATCATTCGAAATGATCAGGAAACCGTTCAACTGCTTGGATTCCACGAGACGAGTCAGGGAATCGACGACACGCGGACCGGCAGGCACACGCGTCACCCGGAAGTTTGGGCTCGCCGCCAACGCCTCGGTGACCCGCTGCCCAAACGCCGAGGTCGTGCTGTCTACGACGGCGATATCCCGCACTCCGCCGCCCACGGACTGCATGATCTGGTAGACGATGACGCCACCGAACAGGACCGGTCCCAGGATCGCCGAGATCCAAAACCACCTGGTGCGCACGCGCTCCACGAATTCGCGCCGGATGACGGCCCAGACTTTATGCACCGGCGCCAACTCTTTGGGCGGTCGTGGCTGGAATGGCGGCTGCCGTCGCCGCCTCCGGACCCACGAGGTCGACGAAAATCTTGTGAAGGGAAGGGCTCGCCAGCTCAAACCGCGCCAGACGCGCGCCCGACTCGACCAGTCCGCGCAGGATCTCCTGGGGGTCGGCGCCGCTCGCCAGCTCAAGCTCGGCCTGCTGGCCGAAATCCTGAATCTTTGCCACGAGCCGGCGGTCTGCGAAAATCCGTTGCGCTCCGCCCTGGCTGCCGTCGAACGCAACGATCAGGTGCTGGCCCCCATGCGTGCGTTTCACTTCGGCCAGTGTGCCGTCGATGAGCTTCTTGCCACGCGCGATAATGCACAGCCGATCGCACAACTGTTCGGCGTGCTCCATGATGTGCGTGGAGAAGAGCACGGTCTTGCCACGCCGGCGGTAATCGACCACGGTATCGCGCAACACCTGCGAATTCACGGGATCGAGACCGGAGAACGGCTCGTCGAGAATCACGAGCTCCGGGTCATGCAACATCGTCGAAATGAACTGCACCTTCTGTTGCATGCCCTTGGAGAGATCGGACACTTTGCGTAAACGCCAATCGCTGAGCCCCAGGCGCTCCAACCACTCGAGCGCCTTGATGCGCGCCGCTCGGCGCGACACTCCCTTCGCCTCGGCCAGAAATACCAGGACGTCGATGACGCGCATGCGCGGATAGAGCCCGCGCTCCTCAGGCAGATATCCAATCCGCGCCGAGTGCGTGCGCCCACCACCCACCTGACCAAACAGGCGCACCGAGCCCTCATCGGGTTCGTAGATGTCCATGATCATGCGCAACGTGGTTGTCTTGCCGGCGCCATTCGGTCCGAGCAGACCGTAGATGATGCCGGACGGCACGCTCAGTGAGAGGGCGTTGACGGCGGTGTGACCAGCGAAGCGCTTGGTAACGCGATCGACGACGACGGGTTCTGACATGTCCCGAAACTACAGGGGGAGAGGGAAAAGGTTAAGCCGGTACGCCGAAAAGCTCGCCGGCTTTCCGTAACGCCGCGACGAGCGCGTCGATGTCGTCCACGTCGTTATAGATGTAAAAGGACGCCCGCGCAGTCGCCGCGACACCCAATCTGCGCATCAGCGGCTGTGTACAATGATGACCCGCACGAATACAGACGCCGTCGCGATCGAGAATCGTCGCCAAATCGTGTGGATGAATGTCGCCGTAGGTGAATGGAACGACGCCGGCGCGATGGTCGCGTGGTCCGTAGATGGTCACGCCCTCGATCTGCGTGAGCCGCTCGATGGCGATCCGGGCAAGCGCTGACTCGTGCTCGGCAACACGGTCCATCCCCAGCTGCTCCAGATAAGCGATCGCGGCACCCAGGCCGACCGCCGCTTCGACGTTCGGCGTCCCACCCTCGAACTTGTGGGGGATCTTGTTCCAGCTCGCGTGGTCGTCCCAGACCCGCTCGATCATTTCGCCACCGCCATGGTAGGGCGGCATCGCCTCGAGCAGCGCCGGTTTCGCGATCAAGGCGCCGCTGCCCATCGGCGCGAGCATCTTGTGGCCGGAGAACGCGAAGAAGTCGCAGTCCATCGCCTGCACGTCGACGCGGAGATGCGGGGCCGCCTGGGCTCCGTCGACGACCGCGACCGCGCCCGCGGCGTGCGCCAACCTGGTGAGCTGCGCGACCGGATTCACCGTCCCGAGCGAATTCGAGACATAGGGGAACGCCACGATCTTGGGTTTGGACTCGAGCGCCCGACCGAAGTCCGACACATCGATGCGCCCATCTTCCGTGATCTCGACCATCCGCAGCGTGGCGCCCTTTTCCTGACACAGGATCTGCCACGGCACGATGTTCGAGTGATGGTCCATGGCGGTGACCACGACCCGGTCGCCACGTTGCACGTTGGTCCGGCCCCACGAGGAGGCCACCAGATTGATCGACTCCGTGGTGCCGCGTGTGAAAACCACGCCTTCACGGGCCCATGCGTTCACGAAGCCGGCGACGGCGGTGCGCCCGGCTTCGTACGCTTCGGTGGCCTCAACGGCCAGCGTGTAAGCGCCGCGATGCACGTTCGCATTGTGGAAGTTGTAGTAGTGCTGAATCGCGTCGAGCACCTTGCGCGGCTTCTGGCTCGTCGCGGCGTTGTCCAAGTAGACCAGGCGTTTGCCGTTCTCTTCTCGCGCGAGAATCGGGAAGTCGGCGCGCACGACCACGGTGTCGAGCATCAGTCGCTCGGCGACTCTGTGGTCACGGGCTCGCCGCTCTTCTCGAGCGCAGCACGCAGCGCGTGCCACGACAGATTGGCGCATTTCACCCGTGCGGGAAACGCTCTCACACCGGCGAAGGCCGCCAACTTTCCCGGCGCCTTCGGGCCACCGGTGAGCATCTCATGAAACGCGCGAAACAGCTCGTTCGCTTCCGCGGTCGTCTTGCCGTGAACCGCGCCGGTCATCAGTGAGGCGGCCGCCTTACTGATCGCGCATCCCGATCCCTGAAATCCGAGGTCCTGGATGACACCGTCCTCGACACGCACATCCAGACTGATGCGATCGCCGCACAGCGGATTGTAGCCCTCGGCGTGGCGGTTCGCCCCCGGGACCGTTCGAAAGTTGCGCGGGTTGCGGTTGTGATCGAGAATGACCTGCTGATACAGCTCGCCCAGGTCCGTCATACCGCCGCCAGCCGATCTCGCACGATCCCATCGAGCTGCGCCCGGAGCGGCGCGACTTCCATGCGGCCAAGAATTTCGGCGGCGAATCCGTAGGTCAGCAGACGACGGGCCTGGTCTTCCTTGATTCCGCGGCTGCGCATATAGAAGAGCGCGCGCGGATCGAGCGGCCCGACGGTCGACCCGTGGGTACACTTCACGTCGTCCGCGTAGATCTCGAGCTGCGGCTGGCTATCCGCATGCGCGTCGCTCGACAACAACAGGTTGTTGTTCGTCTGCTTGGAATCGGTCTTCTGCGCGCCCGGCCGGACGATGATGCGCCCCGTGAACACGCCGCGCGAATGACCGTCGAGCACGCCATTGAAGTACTCGTGACTCTCACAATGGTCGGCGGCATGGTCGATCGTCGTGTGATGGTCCGCGTGCTGCCGGCCGGCGAGCAGATACAGCCCGTTGAGAATCAGCGTCCCGCCCGGTCCCGCCAGGACGGTCCCGATGTCGTGCCGCGACAAGGCGCCCCCGAATGCGACGGTATGGAGATGAATGGTGCTGTCCCGGCCCTGATGGGTCTGCGTCGCGGCGACGTGATACGCGCGAGCACTCTCGCGCTGCACGCGATGATAGTCGATCCTGGCTCCATCGCCGACGACAACCTCGGTAACCGAGTTCGTCCAGTAGACATCAGACTCGAGAGCCGCGTACGTCTCCACGACGGACGCGCGAGCCTCGCGTTCGATAAGCACGAGGTTCCGCGGATGCATGACGATCTGCTGAGTTTTCCCCGGGACAGCGAGGAACAACAGTTGAATTGGCTTCTGGACCACGGCTTTCGCGGGAACGTGCACGAACGCGCCTTCCCGCACGAACGCGGTGTTCAATGCGCAGAACGGACGATCCTGAGAGAGGGCGTACTTGCAGAGGTGTGCTTGAACAATCGCGGGCCGATCGAGGAGTGCCTGCGACAGACTCTCCACGCGGACGCCGTCAGAGGACACCAGCGATAGAGACGGCGCGAAGAAGCCGTTGACGAAAACGAGACGATGCGACGTTTCGTCATCGAGTAGGAATGGCGCGATCGCGTCGAGCGACGGAAGAGCGGACGCCGGCTTTGCCAGCTCGAAGGAAGACTCGGCAAGCGGCGCGACGCTGGTGAAGCGCCACGCCTCTTGCTTCATGTTCGGGAAGCCGAGCTCGCTGAAGCGCGAGATTCCACTATCGCGGAGGGTCTGCAACCACGCGGGCGCGTGCGACGCTCCGTTCGAAGCCCACGCATGGTACGCACCTACCAGATGTTCAACTGCCATCGTCACGACACCATTACGCCATCACGCAGCCAGTCGTAGCCCCTTGCCTCGAGTTCCTGGGCCAACTCGGGACCGCCCGACCTGACGATGCGCCCGTCCGCGAGGACGTGCACGACATCGGGCGTGATGTAGTTCAGCAGCCGCTGATAGTGTGTCACGATCAGGAATGCGCGCTTGGGATTGCGGAGCTGATTCACCGCTTCGGCAACCGTTCGCAGCGCGTCGATGTCGAGGCCGGAATCGGTCTCGTCCAGAATCGCGAGCCGCGGCTCGAGGACGGCGAGCTGGAGGATCTCGTTACGCTTTTTCTCGCCGCCCGAGAAGCCTTCGTTCACCGGGCGGTTCATCATTGAGTCGTCCCAGCCGATGCTCTTGAGCTTCGCTTCCAGGACCTGCAGGAAATCGATCGGATCGAGCTCCGGTTCGCCCCGCTCCCGGCGAAGCGCGTTCAACGCCGACCGCAGGAAGTAGGAATTGGTGATGCCGCGAATCTCGACCGGATATTGGAACGCGAGGAAGAGACCTGCCCGCGCACGCTCTTCCGGCTTCATGTCGAGTAAATCCTTGCCCTCGTACTTCGCGGTCCCAGCGAGCACCGCGTATGCTGGATGCCCGGCGAGCACCTGCGCCAGCGTGCTCTTGCCCGAGCCATTCGGCCCCATGATCGCGTGGACCTCACCGTCGCGAATCGTGAGGTCGACGCCCTTGAGGATCTCGTTACCGGCGACCGCGACACGAAGCCCCTTGACCTCGAGCAGTACCCGTCCCGCTTCCCTCTTCCCGCTTCCCGGCATTACCCGACACTCCCCTCGAGACTGATCCCAAGCAAGCGAGTGGCTTCAACCGCGAACTCCATCGGCAGCTCTTTGAAGACCTCTTTGCAGAAGCCGTTCACGATCATCGAAACCGCATCCTCCGCCGACAGCCCGCGCTGGCGCAGGTAGAAGATCTGGTCCTCCCCGATCTTCGAAGTCGACGCCTCATGCTCCATGATCGCCGTGCTGTTGCGCACGTCGATGTACGGGAAGGTGTGCGCCCCGCACTTGTCGCCGATCAGCATCGAGTCGCATTGCGAATAGTTTCGCGCGCCTTCCGCACCCTTCATGATCTTCACTAGACCGCGATACGTGTTCTGCCCTCGCCCCGCCGAAATTCCTTTGGAGACGATCGTCGAGCGCGTGTTCTTGCCGAGGTGAATCATCTTCGTGCCGGTGTCGGCCTGCTGACGGTGACTCGTGACGGCCACGGAGTAGAACTCTCCAATCGAGTTGTCGCCCTGGAGAATGCACCCCGGATACTTCCACGTGATGGCGGAGCCCGTCTCGACCTGCGTCCACGAGATCTTCGAATTCGCGCCCGCGCACTTGCCGCGCTTGGTGACGAAGTTGTAAATGCCGCCTTTGCCCTCTTCGTCGCCGGGATACCAATTCTGAATCGTCGAGTACTTGATCGTCGCCCGATCGAGCGCCACGAGCTCGACCACTGCAGCGTGCAGCTGGTTCTCATCGCGCATCGGGGCCGAGCAACCCTCGAGGTAGCTCACGTGGCTGCCTTCGTCCGCGATGATCAGCGTCCGTTCGAACTGGCCGGTCGAGGACGCATTGATGCGGAAGTAGGTCGACAGCTCCAGTGGGCAGCGCACACCCTTCGGCACGTAGACGAATGAGCCGTCCGTGAAGACGGCGGAGTTCAATGCCGCGAAGAAGTTGTCGTTGTAGGGGACGACGGTGCCGATGTACTGCTGGACCAGGTCAGGATGCTCGCGGATCGCTTGCGAGATCGGACAGAAGATCACGCCGTACTTGGCGAGCTCCGCCTGAAACGTCGTCGCGACGGAGACGCTGTCGAACACGGCGTCCACCGCGACGCCCGTGAGACGCTTTTGCTCCTCGATCGGGATGCCGAGTTTTTCAAACGTCGCGACCAGCTTCGGATCCACTTGATTGAGCGACTCGAACTTGGGCTGCTGCTTCGGCGCGGCGTAGTAGCTGATCGCCTGATAATCGATCGGGCCGTACTTCACGTTCGGCCAGTGTGGCTCCTGCATCTTGAGCCAATTCCGATAAGCCTTGAGCCGCCAGTCCAGCATCCATTCCGGCTCGCCCTTCTTCCCGGAAATGAGGCGGATCACGTCCTCGTTCAAGCCGGCCGGCACGACCTCGGACGGTTGCTGGACGTGAGCTTCAATGCTGGTCATCGCGCTCCCGGAAGTCGTTAACGGACATGAACTTGGCTGCCCAAAGAACCGCCTAGACTTGGAATCCTAATGGTTTTGTCGGGATTGTCAATAAACCAATCAGGAGAGCGTTAGTAAATATCCCGATTCCATTCCCTTATGAGCCTCTCGTAGTCCTCGGGCGTATTCACCTCGTCAATCACCGCGGGGTCATCCACGGCGACCGTCACGAGCTCCTTTTCGTGCTTGCGTAATACCGATCTGGCACCGGCTCGTGTGGCCTCGGGACTCTCTAGTAGCTCGCCGAACAGCGCTGATCCCCAGATCACGGGATGGCCTCGGCGTTCCCCAAACACCGGCACCACGGCCTTTCCACTCGTACGCCTGTGGGCT
>WNFH01000620.1_pt1 | contig 31988 bp, 36 predicted proteins | sample 5400411 | NCBI WGS metagenome assembly WNFH01 (sample SAMN13153347, study PRJNA577476) | soil metagenome | isolation source: 200 cm saprolite under Douglas fir tree site 2 hole 3 | place: USA:California | collected 2015-04-18 | reverse complement strand
CGCCGCCTGCCTTGCGTTGAAATCGACGACGTACTCGGTGACGAAGCGGCGCTGCCGCGGCGTCATGCGCGCGTTCATTTGCCGTGGCATGGCGAGCCCCGCGAAAAGGAAAGTGGGTGGGTGGAATCACTTCACCGTCACTCCCGCGCCCTTCGACAGGCTCAGGAGCAGGAACCCAGGGCAAGCGGCGCGCAGTGGCCCTGGACCCCGGCTTTCGCCGGGGCGACGACAGAGAGCATTCTACCGGCTCGGAATCGGCTCTAGCGGTACAGGACCCGGTAGGGCGAGATCTGCGCCACGCGCTGCTGCAACAGCTGCGCGAAGCTATCGAGGCGACCGGCATCCGCGAGAGCCTGTTTGGGCAGGCACCAATAGCGATTGTCGGCGGTGTGGAGGAGGATCAGCGCATCGTCCTCTTTCCACGCGCGGCAGGCGTCGAGCGCGTAGCGGAAATGGCCTTCGCTGTTGCGGATGAAGATGGCGTCCGCGCTCCACCCGATCGCCGCCGGCCACCACAGATGCCCGTTGACGCGGAAGGCGCGTGCGGCATAGGGCACCGGCTTGGCGGGCTGGTCGGGCGCGGGAGCCTGGCTCGGGCGCGGCAGCGGCGCGGATCGCCCCAGCCCGAGCAGGGGCTGGACGAGCCAGGCGATGACCAAGCCGCCGGCGATCGCGAGCAGCGTGACGTCGACCGGGGCGCTCGGCTCGCCGATGACCTGCCGGGCGGCGTATGCCGCGGCGACGACGATCGCGCCCAGGCCGATGCCCATCCCAGCCATGATCCCGCGCGATGTCATTTCGGTCCCCGGTCAAAGCGACAGGACGGCCCGCAGCCTCCGGCGGGCGGCGGGCAGCATTGCGCAGGCCAGTTTCGCAATGATTACGCGTCCGCCTTGTCCCTCCGGGGAGAAGCCACGCCGGAAGAAGCCTCTCCCACGCTATCTGCGGGAATTTGAGTTCCGCTGGAATCGCGTACTTTTACTGACGGCGAGCGGGCCGAGGAGATCGTGCGCGCCGTGATCGGGAAACGCCCGACCTATCGGCAGCCAATCCGGCGGCCAGAGCCTCCATCCGAATAATTCGCTCACGAAACCACGCGACGAGCTGCTCAAAGTTCATGCGGCGCTCAACCACCGCCACAACCATCTCTTCCACCTCCGCGTTATATTGCTCAACATCCATATATCGGAGCTGGTAGCCGCTTCTAACCAGCAATATCGCCATTGCAAAGACGGCGGTTCGCTTGTTGCCGTCCATGAATCCGTGGTTGGTAGCCAGCGAGTGAACTAGCGCCGCCGCCTTCTGCGCAATATGTCGGTAATAGCCGCTGTAAGGCCGCGCTATCGCAGATTCGATCAAACCCTGATCGTGAACGCCGGGAAGGCCGCCGAAAGTCAAAGCGGCCTCATGCGCGAGGAATATCTCCTCTATCGTAACGCGGTGATGACGGGCTATCTGTCGGCCAGTCGAGTGAGCGCGAGGCTTAGCACGCTCGCCGTGCTCTTGATGATCTGCCGCGACGCCGGACTGACGTGGCCGCGCGCGACCGCCGAAGCGGCCTTTTTCCTAGCCGCGCGCCGTTTTTTGAGCGCCATAACACCCTTTGCCTTCCTGGCCGCCTTTTTCGCCTTCCTAGCGGCTTTGCGCTTCTTCATCTGGCTCACGGCCAACTCTCCTTTTGGGCGGCTTCGTTCTCACCAAACCGCGAACCGCATCCTCAAAATGAGAGCGGCGCGAAGCTGGCTTCTCGGCTGGCTCCTTCTCGCGCTTGCGGCGACCCGTTGGAGACTTCGTAAGCCGAACTTACATCGCATGCAAATGCGAAATAGGAAGTTTCCCGTTGGGCTAGACCATCCCGAAAGAAAGTTGCCCATTTGCACCAGTGGGTTTGTCAACTCCCCATTCGCGGAAACGAAAGCGCCCGGCGGCGGAGGCCGTCGGGCGCGGATTTCGAGGATGCATTTTTCATAGCACATGTATCCGGATTTGTCAAGCAAAAAGCGTACAGCCGGCGCGGCCCTGCCCCGCAGGCGGGTTCGAAGGGATCTGGCCGACCCTCCTTAAGGGCCGATATCGACGATTGCTTGCCACTCGGATGCCATCAACCTTTTGCTAACCTGGGCTGGCTAGGAGTGCGGCTCTTGCCAGCAGGCAGTGGGTAGTATGGTGGACATTGCACGTTTGCGCGCGAAGGCCGTCGGCTATCGCGCTCTCGCCCGGACGGCCGGAGATCCCGTCATCCATCGCGAGCTGCTTTCTCTCGCCGAGCATTACGAGCAACTGGCGGCCGAGGCCGAGCGGCCGACGCTGCCGCGCCCAGCGGCACCGGTGCTGCGCGCCTGAAGGTGCGCCGGTCGCGCGGGCGACGACGTTCACAGCCGGTAATGCGCCTGGAGCACGCCCAGCGCGCCGACCAGAATCCCCGACGCCGTCTCCTGGCTGAGCGGCCGCCCGCCCCACCCCTCGCGCAGCGCCCATTCGCGCATGGTCCATTCGCAGCCGATGACGTGCCAGACGCAGGAGCCGGCGGGCGCGGCAATGCCGCCCAGCGCCTGGAGCGCCTGCCAGACGCGCTTGCGCGCCTCGGCCTGGCGGGCGGTCGGCTCCAGCTCGCGCAGCGCCTGCGGCACCCGCGCCAGATCGGGTGAGCGCAGCCCGTCGAGCTGGGCGGCGGCGAAGACGGCGCGGAAATCCTCGCCGGCCTGGCGCATGGCAGCGGTGATCGAGCCGCGGCGCAGCATCCGCGCCAGCGTGTCCATGCTGCGGAAAGGGCGCGCCGGCCGCCCCGCCTCGTCGGCGATGCTGTGCTCCAGCCGCTCGACATCGCCGCGGCGCCAGCGCTCCGGCGTCGGGCCCGTGTCCTCGCGCAGCTGTTTTCTCGGCCGCCCCGGCCGTCGTCCCCTGCCCATCGCCGCTCCTCTTCTCTGGCTTGCCCACCGGCTTCGTCACTCGGCCGCCGCGCCGCCCTCCGGCGGCAGGTCGAGACAGGCGGCGATGTCCTCGGGCTCGGCCGCCGCGTCGAGCTCCGCCACGGAAGCGGCATCGAGAAACGCCAGCTCGGGCGGCGGCGCCGGCGCCGCATCGGCGGCGTGGTCGAGCGCGCGCGCCGCCGTCTCGGCCGCTTCGGTGCCGGGTGCGATCGTGCACAGCGCGCGATGACGCGCGCAGTAGGACGAGCCCGGCAGCGCCGGCGCGTCGCAGAACGGCGCGCCCTTGCCGTAGCGCCAGCCGTCCCGCGCCACATAGCCGCAGCGTTCGGGCGCCGCCCGGCGGGAAGTGACAAGCGGCGGCTTCTCGGCTATTGTTCGTGTTATGTTCTCATTATGGAACAACGCTTGAGGGCGCGGCTGATGATCCACGATGGCTCCCCTGTCGCTCGGCTGCGCTTTGCGTCCGGGCGGGTCCACCGCCGCGCGCAAGAGCACCGTAGATATACGCTAAATACGTTCGATTGTCAATGTAAAAAGCGTATGGCGCCGTATTGGTCCGGCGTACAGACTCGCGCCATGCCGACGGTCTCCGCCGCGTCCCGCCAACTGAAACTGCTGCGCCGGCGCGCCGGCCTGTCGATCCGCGAGGTGGCGCAGGCGCTGGGCATGGAGCACGGCTCGAGCTACCAGCATTACGAGGACCGCTTCAAGAAGCCGCTCCTCCCCCTCGATCTCGTGATGAAACTGGTGCCGATCTTCGAGGCGGGCGGCGTCGAGCCGGGCGAGCTCTATGCACTCGCCGGGGTCAACGCCACCGGCGAGCGGCCGCTGCTCCAGGCGCCGCCGCGCGCCGCCCCGGGCGACGCCCGCACCATCCGCATCGAGGAGCTCGACGTGCGCGCCAGCGCCGGCGCCGGGCTCACCGGCGAGAACGAGAAGGTGGTGGCGGAGTGGCAGGTGCCGAGCGGCGTGGTGCGCGGCTACAGCACGGCGCCCGCCAACGAGATGCGCATCATCACCGTGATGGGCGACAGCATGGAGCCGGCGCTGCTGCCGGGCCAGCGCGTGCTGGTCGACACCGGCGACCGCAAGCCCAGCCCGCCCGGGATCTTCGTCGTGTGGGACGGGCTCGGCCTCGTCATCAAGCGCGTGCAGATGGTGCCGCACAGCGAGCCGCCGCGCGTCAAGATCACTTCCGACAACGGCAAATACGAGGCCTACGAGCGCACGCTCGACGAGGCCTACATCCAAGGCCGCGTCATCGGCCAATGGCGCTGGCTCTAGCGTCGCGCAGAGCGCGATCGCTGGCGGGCGCTGCGCGACGCGAAGCGTCGTCGCACGGCCCGCACCGTGCAGGACAAGGCGCGGATGCCCCGCACGAGGCTGCACGAGGCCGGGCATGACGAAGGATAGGCCTGCCCGTCGCGGCCGGAGCCTCTTTCTGCCCTGCGCGGGCTCCCGCGGTTGCACGAGCAACCGCTGCCGCCCGCCGACAACCCGGCCGACCGCGCTGCGGTCGGCCCCTACGGGTTCGATCGCGAAGCGATCGAACGGGTTGTCCGCGCTGCGCGCGACGCGAAGCATTTGCCGGGATGACGCGCAAAATCAGGTGCTTCCGGCGCGCGCATTAAGCCTCGGGTAAGGGCCGCCTCCTAGCATCGGCGGCGATTGCAATTCCTGATGGAGGGTGGCTGTGAAGCGTCTCCTTGTGGCCGCGGTTGCCGCGGCGAGCACCCTGGGCGTCGCCTATGCCCAGGAGAACCAGTCGTATCAGTGTCAGCGCGAGGGCGACTCGCGTTCGGTCGCCGTCGAGTATTCCATGGATGGCGGCGTCAAGAGCTGCAGCGTCATGTACACGAAGCAGTCGCAGCCGGCGAAGGAGCTCTGGCACTACCAGGCCCATGCCGAGATGTGCGACACCCAGGCGCAGCAGTTCCTCAAGAAGCTCGAGGGCTTCGGCCTGACCTGCAGCGCCGCCGGCAAGACGGCGATGAAGCAGTAGGCTTCGCGCGACGGCGGCCGGGCGTTCCGGAGATCGAACGCACGGCCCGTTGAATATTGCACGCTTTATGCGTATATCATCTCCCCGGCCTCGGGGAGGTGATCATGGTGCCTTCGCTCGACCCGCTCGCGGCGCTGGCCGAACTCGAGCGGCGTTTCAACGGTCCCATTCCAGAACCGCTGCGGCTCGCGGCACAGCTCGGCTCGGCTGAGCTGTGCCGGCTGCGCCAGGCCGAGGCACAGGCGGCTTTCCTGAAAGCGCTGCTGCGCGGCCAGGTGCGGCTCATCCGCCGCCGCCGCGCCGACGGCAGCTTCCATCCTCTGCTCCTCGACGATCTCAGGCTCTACCGCCGGCGCTGGCGCCATTGGCATCGCCGCGCCGCGGCGCTGCAGGCCGCCATGCCGGCCAACCGCCTCTCGACCGCCGCAGAATTTGCAGGAATTGCGCCGCAGACTCCTTTTCATCGTCATGGCCGGCCATCGTGCCGGCCATCCACGTCTTTGCAGCGGGAAAACAAGACGTGGATGCGCGGGCCAAGCCCGCGCATGACGACCGTAGCGTGTGCAATCCACCTTGCGGACTCGTCGGAAGGGCACAAGAATTTTCCCCGGACAGCCCTGCGCGAAAGCGGGAACCCAGGGCAAGCGACGTGCGCTCGCCCTGGACCCCCGCTTTCGCGGGGGTGACGATGGAGTGTGTTCTCATCGGCAGAGTTTGTTCCACCGCTTCCATGTCGCCCCTAATTCGCCGTATAGCCGCCGTCGAAGACGAATTCGGCGCCGGTGACGAAGCGCGCCTCGTCGGAGACGAGATATACGGCCATCGCCGCCAGTTCCTCGGGCGTCCCCAGCCGCCCCAGCGGGATCATGTCGGCCAGCGCGCGGCGCATCTTCTCGGGCTCCTTCACCGCGGCCACCATCTGCTCGACCATGGGCGTGTCGGTGTAGACGGGATGGATCGAGTTGCAGCGCACGCCATTCTTGCGGTGGGCGCAATGGAGGGCGACCGACTTGGTGAGGAGCCGCACGCCGCCCTTGCTGGCGCAATAGGCGGCGCTGTCGCGCGCGCCGATGAGGCCGGCGACCGAGGAGATGTTAATAATGGCGCCGCCGCCCGCCTTGGCGATGTAGGGAATGGCGTGCTTGCAGCCGAGGAACGGCCCGTCGAGGTTGACGGCGTGGATGCGCCGCCATTCCTCGAGGCTCGTCGTCTCGACATTGCCGCGGGTGCCGATGCCGGCATTGTTGACGAGGGTATCGAGGCGGTCGAACACGCGCGCCGATTCGGCGAGGTTGGCGATCCACTGCTCCTCGCTGGTGACGTCATGCGCGAGGAAGATGGCGCGGTCGCCGATGCTGCGCGCCACCTCGCGCCCGCGGCCCATGTCGATATCGGCGATCGCCACGCGCGCCCCTTCGGCGGCAAAGGCCACCGCCATCGCGCGCCCGAGCCCCGAGGCGCCGCCGGTGATGAATGCCGCCTTGCCGGTGAGCCGTCCCGCCATCGCGCCCTCCCTTAGACCGTCGGCACCCCCCTAGACCGTCGGCAGCCGGTAATCCTTGAACTGCTCGCGCAGCCGCGCCTTCAGCACCTTGCCGGTGGCACCGTGTGGGATCTCCGCGACGAAGACCACGTCGTCGGGCAGCTGCCATTTGGCGATCTTGTCGCCGAGCAAGGCCAGAATCTCCTCCTTGCTCGGCTGCTTGCCCGGCTTCGCCACGACGATGAGCAGCGGCCGCTCGTCCCATTTGGGATGCGCCACGCCGATGACGGCGGCCTCGGCGATGTCGGGATGGCCCATCGCGGCGTTCTCGACATCGATCGAGCTGATCCATTCGCCGCCCGACTTGATGACGTCCTTGCTGCGGTCGACGATCTGCATGTAACCCTCGGCATCGATGGTGCAGACGTCGCCGGTGCGGAACCAGCCCTCCTCGTCGAAGGCCGCCGCGCTGGCCGGCGCGTCGTTGAAATAGCCGCTGACGATCCACGGGCCCCGCACATAGAGCTCGCCGCTCGACGCGCCGTCATGCGGCTGCACCTTGCCGTCCGGCGCGACCACTTTCATGTCGACGCCGTAGAGGGCGATTCCCTGCGTCGCCTGGCGCGCGAGCTGCTCCGCCTTGGACCGGGCGAGGAATTTGCTCTTGAGCACGGCCAGCGTCCCGACCGGGCTCATCTCGGTCATGCCCCAGCCCTGGATGCAACGCACGCCGTATTTCTCCTCGAAGGCCTGGATCATCGCCGCCGGCGCCGCCGAGCCGCCGACGGTGACGCGGTCGACGCCGTCGAGGCGCTTGCCGGTTTGCTCGAGATACTGCAGCAGGCCGAACCACACCGTGGGCACGCCCAGCGACAGCGTCACCTTCTCCGCCTCGAACAGCTCGTGGAGGCTGGCGCCGTCGAGCTTCGGTCCGGGGAAGACGAGCTTGGCGCCGGACATGGCGGCGGCGTAAGGGATGCCCCAGGCATTGACGTGGAACATCGGCACGACCGGCAGGATCGAATCGCGCATCGATATCGCCACCGCGTTGGCCGAGCAGACGGCGAAGCTGTGCAGCAGGGTCGAGCGGTGGGTGTAGAGCGCGCCCTTGGGGTTGCCGGTGGTGCCGGAGGTGTAACAGAGCGACGACGCCGTGTTCTCGTCGAAATCGGGCCAGGCGAGGTCGGGCGTCTCGCCCGCCACCAGCTCCTCGTAGCAGAGCGCGCCGGGCAAGCCGGTCGGCGGCATGTGCGCGCGATCGGTCATGATGACGTAATGCTCGACCGGCCCCCACAGCGCCGCCATCTTCTCGGCGATCGGCACGAAGGTCAGGTCGAGGAACATCACCTTGTCCTCGGCGTGGTTGACGATATAGCTGAGCTGGTCGGCGAAGAGCCGCGGGTTGATGGTGTGGCACACCGCGCCGATGCCGGAAATGGCGAAGTAGAGCTCGAAATGGCGATGGCTGTTCCAGGCGATGGTGGCGACGCGGTCGCCCGGGCCGACGCCGAGCCGCCCGAGCGCCTTGGCCAGCTGCCGGGCGCGCCGCTCCGCCGCAGCATAGTTGTAGCGATGGATCGGCCCCTCGACCGTCCGCGTCACGATCTCGGTATCGCCGTGATACTCCGCCGCATATTGGATCAAGGACCCGATCAGCAGCGGGCGGTCCATCATCAAGCCGCGCATAGCGCCTCCCTGTGGCCGGCCGTTTTCTGTTCTGTCCGGCTAAAGATATCGCGAAGTCGCGCCGAGCGCACGGGCTCGCGATAACCGCTCAATAGGACGCGGAAAAGCCGCCATCGACCGTCAGCACATGGCCATTGACATAAGCCGCCTCGTCGGAGGCGAGGAACACGGCGGCGCCGCCGATTTCCGCGGGATTGCCCCAGCGCCGCAGCGGCACGCGGCGCTCGAGAAACGCCTGCATCGCCGCATCGCCCACGAGATAGGCGTTGGTCTCGGTGGCAAAGAAGCCGGGCGCGATAGCGTTGCTGGTGATGCCGTGCGGCCCGTACTCCACCGCCAACGAGCGCGTGAGCGCGGCGAGGCCGCCCTTCGACGCGGTGTAGGCAGCATCGCCCGAGCGCGACAGCGGGCCTGCGACCGAGGTGACCATGATGAGCCGGCCATAACGGCGCGGCAGCATCAGCTCGGCCGCGGCCTTGGCGAGGCCGAAGGCGCCGGTGAGGTTCGTCTCGAGCATCTGCCGCATGTCCGCGCGCGTGAGGTCGCCGATCGCGCGGCGATTGCGCAAGCCGACATTGCTCACGAGGATATCGAGCTGGCCGTGCTCGCGGGTGATGGCTGCAAAGGCCGCAGCGGTCGCCGCCTCGTCGGCAACGTCGAAGGCGAGCGGCACCGCATCGAGACCTTGCGCGCGCAGGCTGTCGGCGATCGGCGCGAGTCGCGCCGGCTCGCGCCCGTTGACCAGCACGCGTGCTCCGGCACGGGCGAGGCACGTCGCCATGGCAAGACCCAGGCCGCGCGCCGCACCGGTCACCAGCGCGACCCGGCCGCGAAGCGAGAAGAGCGTGTCCGCGTTCATGCCTGCCAATGCCGATCCCTGCGTCCGCCCAGCCTCCCAGAATTTCAAGCCCGAACGCAAGTGGACAAGAGTGCACCGATGTTTCATCGTCGCGCATGCTTCAAGAGCCGGCAGAATGCATGCTGCGGATGGTACGGCAAGTCGGCGGACGGCAGGAAGCCGTCGACATCACCGCGAGCGACTTGGTCATTGCTGGCGGGACCGGTCGCGATGTCGCCGGTCTCCAGCATCGTATCGACGAACTCGCCGCCCTCGGCGTCAAGCCGCCGAGCGGGGTTCCCTTCTTTTATAGCGCGTTCTATAGCGCGCTGCCGTTGGTGATGTGAGCCGAAGCGCAGCGACGGCCGCGGCGATCCTTTCGCCTTGGCGCGACCGCACCGGCCGCTTCTCGGTACTGAAGGCCGCGACCTTCCTGGCGCTGTTCGTGCCCGGCCTCGCCAATGCGCTCGAATATGCCTTGGGCTTGCTCGGCCCGCGACCCATCGCCGCGCTCATCCAGGCGATGGGGCTTTGGGCAATTCGGCTGTTGTTTGCCTCACTGGCGATAACGCCGGCGCGCCAAGTGCTGCGCGCGCCGCAGCTCGTGTCGGTACGCCGAATGATCGGGCTGGCCGCCTTCGCCTACGCATCGATCCATCTCTTCGCTTTCGCCGCGGACAAAATGTTCGATCTCGCAGCGGTGGCCTCCGAGATCGTCTTGCGCGTTTATCTCGCCATCGGCGCGGTCGGCCTCATCCTCTTATGCGCGCTCGCGGCCATCTCGACCGATGGGATGATTCGCCGCCTCGGCGCGCCGCGCTGGCAGGCATTGCAGCGCGGCATCTATGCCATCGCGCTGCTCGCCACCATTCATTTCTTCATGCAGTCGAAGATCGACGTGACGGAACCGACGGTGATGGCGGGTCTCTTGCTTTGGCTGCTCGGCTATCGCGCGCTGTTGTGGTATGGCGGCACGCGCCTCGTCACCGCACGCCTGTCGCTGATTGGGCTGAGTTTCGCCGCTGGCCTGATCACCGCATTTGGCGAGGCCGCCTATTTCGGCTTGTTCACGCGCGTCGATCCCATGCTGGTGCTGCAGGCCGATATGAGTCTGGCCGCCGGCTTCAGGCCGGCATGGATCGTTCTCGCGATCGCGCTGACTGCCGTCGCCTGCGCCTTCGCGCGCGATTTGGGAGCAACCTTCGTCACGCGCCGCGACGGCTCTTCACCGCATTGATTACGGCGATGAGGCAGCGGTCGCGCTCGGCGGCGAGCTGTGCGATCGAGCGGCCAGCGGCTTCATCGGCGACGCCGTCGATGATCATGCGTTGCAGCGCCGGCGTCATCTCGGGATCGCCGAGATCGCTCCACCAGCTCTGCATCGGCACGAGCAGATGTTTCATGAAATGCTCCATGCCGCCGACGCCGCCGGCGAGGTGGAAGGTGAGATGCGGTCCGTAGATCGGCCAGCGCAGCCCGGGGCCGTGAGTGATGGCGGCATCGACATCGGCGACATCGGCCACGCCCTCGGCGACGAGATGCACCGCCTCGCGCCACAGCGCCGCTTGCAACCGGTTGGCGACGTGGCCCGCCACCTCCTTGCGGATATGGATCGGGTGTTTGCCGATCTGGCGATAGAAGGCGAGCGTCTTCTCGACGGCATGAGGCGAGGTCTTCTGCCCGCCCACCACCTCGACCAGCGGAATGAGATGCGGCGGGTTGAAGGGATGGCCGAGGACGCAACGCTCTGGGTACCGACATCCTGACTGGATGCGACTGATGAGGAGCCCTGATGAGCTCGAGGCGATGACTGTGTCCGGTGGCGCCGCTGCGTCGAGCTCGGCGAAGAGCGCAATCTTGAAATCCTCGCGCTCGGGCCCGCTCTCCTGGACGAATTCGGCGCCGGCTGCCGCGCGCTGCGGATCGCGCTCGAAGCGCAGGCGGTCAGCCCGCGCATCCGGCGCCAAGCCACCCAGGCGCTCGAGCGTGGGCCAAGCCTCGGCGACATAGCGCCGGACAAAATCTACGGCATTGAGCGCCGGATCGCTCGCGATCACCTCGAGGCCACGCGACAGGAAATAGGCGGCCCAGCTGGCGCCGATGGTGCCGGCACCGATCACCGCGACGCGCTGCACGGACATGGGACGTCTCCTCGTCAAAGGCCCTGGAAGAAGGCGCGAATCTCGCGACAGGCGAGGTCCGGCTTTTCGTAATGCACGAAATGACCCGCTTCGGGCACCGTCGTCACTTTCACATTCGTGAAGTACTCGCCCAGCCGATCGGTCCATTCGCTCTTGAGAATGGGATCGCTCTCGCCCCACAGCACGCGCACCGGGAGCAGTATGGGTGAGCGTTGCGACTTCGGTGCTTCACCCCGCATCACCGCGAGGCGCGCCTGGTGAGCGCTGATGTACCAGTTGAAGCCGCCCTGGAGATTGCCGGGCTGGAGAAAATTGTCGACCCAAGCTTCGATATCCTCGTCGAAAGCGTGGGGATCGTGCGCCCAGTGGGATAGGAAATGGCGGAAATAGAGGCGGCAGGCCTCGCGCGAGCTACCGACCAGGGCCGCCGCCCAGGGCTGTTGATGGAAGGATTGGTACCAGATCTCGATGAGATGATCGGGCGCGGCCCAGCGAGGACCAATCCCGGGATAAGGGCAGTTGAAGAAGAACAAGCCGCTGAGCCGCTGCGGATGCTGCCGCGCCAAGCTCTGGGCAATATAGGCGCCGACGTCATGCGAGACGATGCCGGCGCTTGCGACACCAAGGTTGTTCATGAGGGCAAGGATATCGGCGGCGTGGACATCGGCGGTCGCGCCTGCCGAGGGGTTCGAGGGGTTCAGTGACGGCTTCTCCGTGTCGCCGAAGCCGCGCAGGTCCGGTGCGATCACGTCGAAGTCGCGCGCGAGATCGGGAATGCATTTGCGCCAGACGAACCAGAATTCCGGCCAGCCGTGCAGCAGCAGCAGCGGCGGGCCCTGCCCTTCGCGCACGTAATGCATGCGGATGCCGTTCGCCTGGATGAAGTGCGGAGTGAACGCGGGCATGGCATACCCTCCGGTGTCAGCCAATTTCGTCCGCCGCCCCGTGGCAAGGCAATGCTGTTGATGGCGCCGGTCACGCGGCCTTTAGCGCTTGGTCGAGATCGGCGACAAGGTCGGCCGGGTCTTCCAACCCGACCGAAAGGCGCACCAGCCCGTCACCGATACCGAGCACCTGCCGCTCTTCAGGCTTCAGCCGGTGGTGCGTGGTGGTGGCAGGGTGCGTAACGAGGCTCTTGCCGTCGCCGAGATTGTTCGAGATCTCGATCAGCCGGAGCGCGTTCTGGAAGCGGAAAGCGCCCGCCTTGCCGCCACCGACCGAGAGCGCCATGAGCGTGCTCGGCCCGCTCATCTGCTGGCGCGCCAGCTGGTATTGCGGATGGCTTTCCAGGCCGGGATAGAGCACGCGTTCGACCCTCGGGTGGCGCTCGAGAAATTGAGCGATCTCGGTCGCGGAGCGGCATTGCCGATCGACACGGAGATCGAGCGTCTCGATGCCCTTGAGCAAGAGCCACGCGTTGAACGGGCTCAGCGCCGGTCCGGTATGGCGCAGGAACGGCATCAGGCTCTCGCGCACGTATGCATCGGAGCCGAGCACAGCGCCGCCGAGGCTTCGCCCCTGGCCATCGATGTGCTTTGTCGCCGAATAGACGACGATGTCGGCGCCAAGCGCCAAGGGGCGCTGCAGCAATGGCGTGGCGAAAACATTGTCGACGACGAGCACGCCACCGGCGCGATGCGTCAACGCGGCCACCGCGGCGATATCGATGAGCTCCAGTGTCGGGTTCGACGGGCTTTCGCAGAACACCGCTTTGACCCCGGGCGCGAGCGCCTTTTCCCACGCCTTGAGATCGCGGCCATCGACGAGCTCGGTGACGACGCCGTAGCGCGGCAGGACCTGCGTTATGATGTAGTTGCAGGAGTTGAACAGCGCCCGCGATGCGACCACGCGATCGCCGGCCTTGACCTGACAAGCCAGCGACGCGAACACGGCTGCCATGCCGCTGGCGGTGGCGCGACAGGCTGCGGCGCCTTCGAGGAGGCGCAGTCGCTCCTCGAACATGGCCACTGTCGGATTGGCATAGCGGGAATAGACGAAGCGCGACCCGTCATTGGCGAAAGCGGACTCGGCCTCCTCGGCCGTCTTGTAGACATAGCCCGAGCTCATATAGACCGCCTCGCAGGTCTCCATGAATTGGCTGCGCAAATGGCCCGCGCGCGCCATCACGGTGCGGGGATGCAGGCCGGAAGGAAGCTCGCGAAAGGCGTCGGGCATGGTCCTTGCTCCTCGCCGACCGATGTGCGGCTAACAAAAAACCCTGAGCCACAAAGGTCAGGGTTCCGCGAGGAGCTCCGACCTTTTTAGCGGTTGGTTTTACGTGGCCGCAAGCCGGTCGGCTCAAATCACCACGGATGGGTAAGCGGTTACTCCTGCCGGCCGCCTCTGTCAAGCGGCATCGGTCACGCGGCACGAACGCCGCCATGCCTTATCCACCGGCATCAGCCCTTGGGGAGCGACTGACGCGCTTTCGCCGCGCAGTCTCGCGCACCCTCTCGCCGGCTATGCGCAGCGGCGCGGTCTTGGCGACGAGGCGGGGCAACAGCAGGGCGAGCTCGGCGCGGCGCTCGACGGCATCGCCCAGCAGCGTGTTGGTTTCCGCAACGAGCACGTTGATCGGGAAGGGTTTCGACAAATAGGGGCAGCCGATGGCCTCGAGCTTCGCCCGCGTCGCCGGCTCGCCGGTAACGATCAGCACGGGCACGCCGAGATCGAGGACTTGGCTTGCCAATTGCAGACCGGAAACTTGCGGCAGGACTGCGTCGATGATGGCGGCATCTGGCCGGTCACGCTGCAGCATCGCGACGGCCTCGCCGGCGCTGGACGCGCGCGTGACGCGGCACGAGCCGTCCGCCTCGAGCGCCAGCTGCATGAGTTCGCAAATCGAAGGCTCGTCGTCGACAACGAGTACATGCCGCATGCGATCGTCCTTCTGGCGGGCGGAGCGCCGGGGTTATCCGACCTAGAGTGCATACGTGCCTGAGACCCTTAATCATAGCACGCATAGGGTTTGGTGCAAGCTTTGTCGGCTAGAACTGAGAAATCGTCCGGATGAGCGATGCGCGACCGCGCGGGGCTCATACGTGGAGCGCGGCGTTAGTTGGGGGCGAACCCACGTACAAAGGAGAAGCATTCATGGCCAAGCGATCGATCGCCCGGGCAATCGCCCTGTCAGCTACGTTGGCAATGCTCGCCGCAGCTTGCGCGGACAATCAGCCGCGCAACGGGGCCGGCGAACCGGTAGACAAGACCACCGGCACGACCGCTCCCGGCGCCAGCACGACCCGGTGATTGACTGCCTCCACCGATCCAGTAGCGTGCGACAAGCCGGCTCATCCGGCACCAAGCATGTGAAATGGGAGGAGGCATGAAGATCTTCGATCTCACCGGCAAGACCGCGGTCATCACCGGCTCTTCGCGAGGGATCGGGCGCGCCATTGCCGAGCAGATGGCGCTCTTCGGCGCCAACGTCGTGGTGTCCAGCCGCAAGGCCGAGCCGTGCGAGGAAGTCGTCGCCGGCATCAAGATGGCGGGCGGCAAGGCGGTGGGCATCCCCGCCCATATCGGCGACAAGGCGGCGCTGCAGGGGCTCGTCGACAAGACGCGGCAGACCTTCGGCGCGATCGACATCCTCGTCTGCAACGCCGCGGTCAACCCCTATTTCGGGCCGCTCGCCGAAATCCCCGACGACGCCTTCGACCGCATCATGGACAGCAATGTCCGGAGCAACCTCTGGCTCTGCAACATGGTCATCCCGGAGATGGCCCAGCGCAAGGACGGCGCTGTCATCATCGTATCCAGCATCGGCGGCTTGCGCGGCAGCGCGATGCTCGGCGCCTACGGCATTTCGAAGGCGGCGGACATGCAGCTCGCCCGCAGCCTCGCCGTCGAATGGGGCAAGCACAACATTCGCGTCAACGCCATCGCGCCCGGCCTGGTCAAGACGGACTTCGCGCGCGCACTTTGGGAGAACAAGGAGCTTCTGGCGGAGACCTTGAAGCAATCGCCGCTGGGCATGATCGGAGAGCCTGTCGACATCGCCGGCATGGCCATCCTGCTGGCGTCGCGCGCCGGACGCTTCATCACCGGCCAGACTTTCGTCGTCGACGGCGGCGTCACCATCGCGGGACGCGGCTAAGAACACAAAGAAAAGGCCGCCGTTTCCGGCGGCCTTTGTCTCTTCGACATATGGCAGATCAGGCGATCTCGAAGAGGCCCGCCGCACCCATGCCGCCGCCGATGCACATGGTGACCACGACGTGCTTGGCGCCGCGGCGCTTGCCTTCGATCAGCGCATGCCCCGTGAGGCGCGCGCCGCTCATGCCGTAGGGGTGGCCGATCGAGATCGCGCCGCCATCGACATTGTACCTGCCGGGATCGATGCCGAGGCGGTTGCGGCAATAAAGCGCCTGCACGGCGAAGGCCTCGTTGAGCTCCCAGAGGTCGATGTCTTCGACCTTGAGGCCGTGCTGCTTCAGGAGCTTCGGCACTGCAAAGACCGGACCGATGCCCATCTCGTCCGGCTCGCAGCCCGCCACCGCCATGCCGCGATAGATGCCGAGCGGCTCGAGCCCGCGCTTCTCCGCCACCTTCGCGTCCATGACGACGCAGGCCGAGGCGCCGTCGGAGAGCTGGCTCGCATTGCCGGCGGTGACATAGCCGCCCTCGCGCACCGGCTTCAACGAGGCCAGTCCGTCCCGTGACGTATCGGGGCGATTGCCCTCGTCCCTGGCGAGCGTCACCTCTTCCGTCCAGGTCTTGCCGCTGTCCTTGTCGGCCATCAGCTTCACGCTCTTCATCGGCGCGATCTCCGCGTCGAAGCGCCCGGCCTTCTGCGCCGCCGCGGTCCGCTGCTGGCTCATCAGGGCGAAGTCGTCCTGCGCCTCGCGCGTCACCTGGTAGCGCTGCGCCACCGTGTCGGCGGTCTCGATCATGGACATGTAGACCTCGGGCTTGTGCTCGACCAGCCACTCGTCGGCGAAACGATGTTTGTTCATGTTGTATTGGACGAGGCTGATCGATTCGAGACCGCCGCCCACGGCGACGGCGATGCCGTCGACCATGATGCGCTGGGCGGCGATGCTGATCGCCATGAGGCCCGAGCTGCAGAACCGGTTGATGGTCTCGCCGGGTACGGTGACGGGCAGCCCGGCGCGGATCGCCGCGTCCCGCGCGATATTATGGCCAGTGGCGCCCTCGGGGTTGGCGCAGCCGAGGATGACATCCTCGACTTCGCCGGGAGCGACCTTCGCGCGCTCGACCGCCTTCTGGATCACGTGTCCCGCCAGGGTCGCGCCATGGGTATTGTTGAAGGCACCGCGAACCGCCTTGCCGATCGGCGTACGCGCCGTAGAGACGATGACCGCTTCTCTCATGGCCCTCTCCTTATTGATTGTCGAACATATCACACTTCAAGCCACTCGCGACGGACCGTCTCGTTGCCGCGCAGATCGGCGGGGCTGCCTTCGAACACCATGCGACCATGGCCCATTACATAGAGCCGGTGCGAGATGCGCAAGGCGATGGTCAGCTTCTGCTCGACGAGGAGGATGGCGATGCTGCGCTCGGCGATGCGTTGCAAGAGGGCGGCGATGCGCTCTACCATCTGCGGCGCCAGGCCCTCCGTCGGCTCATCGATCATGATCAGGTCGGGATCGCCCATGAGCGTTCGGCAGATCGTGAGCATCTGCTGCTCGCCGCCGGACAGCACGCCCGCGGGAGTGTCGGCGCGCTGCCGCAGCACCGGAAAAAGATTGTACGTGTCCTCGAAGCTCCAGCGCGCCGATTTGCGCCCGCCTTTGACGCCGAGCAGCAAGTTTTGCGCCACGGTGAGGCCGGGGAAAATAGCGCGGTCCTCGGGCACGTAGCCGAGCCCGCGATGCGCGATTTCGTAGGGCTTGAGCCCGGCGATCGGCTTGCCCTTGAACGCGATCGACCCGCGCGGCGGCACATCGCCCATGATCGCCTTCAAGGTGGTCGAGCGGCCGACGCCGTTGCGGCCGAGAATGCTGACAATCTCGCCACTGCCGACACGCAGATGCACGCCCTGCAGGATATGGCTCTTGCCGTAATAGGCATGGAGATCCTCGACCTCGAGCATCACGCGGCCACCGTGCCGAGATAGGCTTGCTTCACCGCCGGGTCGGCCTTGATGCGCGCCGGGGTGTCGCTGGCGATCAGCTGGCCGTAGACCAGCACGGAAATACGGTCGGCGAGATCGAAGACGACGCTCATGTCATGCTCGATCATGACAAGGGTCTTGCCCTCGCTCACCTTGCGGATGAGCGCCACCGCGTGCTCGGTCTCGCCACGGCTCATGCCGGCGGTCGGCTCGTCCAGCAGGACGATCTCCGCACCGCCGGCGATGGTGATGCCGATCTCGAGCGCGCGCTGCTCGGCGTAGGTCAGCACGCCCGCCTGGATATCCCGCCGCTCGACTAGATTAATTTGGGCCAGGATTTCCTCGGTGCGCCGGCGCACATCGGCGAGCCCGTCGATGCCGCGCCAGAACGAATATCTGTACCCCATCGACCACAGCAGCGCGCAACGGACGTTCTCCAGGACACTGAGGCGGGGGAAGATGTTGGTCACCTGGAAACTCCGCGCCAGACCACGACGGTTGATCTCGTAAGGCCGAAGGCCGGTGATGTCCTCGCCGTTAAGTCGAATGGAGCCCGATGTCGGCTCGAGCCGCCCGCTGATCAAGTTGTAGAGAGTCGACTTGCCGGCGCCGTTGGGGCCGATCACGGCGTGGCGCTCGCCCGCCGGGATCTGCAGGCTCACGCCGCGAATGATTTCCGTGCGGCCGAAATTCTTGCGCAGGTCGGCGAGCTCGAGCGCCGGGGCGGTCATGTCGCGGGCCTCACTGGGCGCGCTACGGCGAGCGCCGCGCTCCAGGCGTTCGCCACGATCGGCCAGGTGCGGCGAAAGAGCCAGAAGCCGCCCCCGGCGAGCAGCGCCGCCACGAGCCAGGGCAGCGGCGACCGGGCATCGAGCGGAACATGCAGGAAGAACATGGCCGACCCTTCCGATGCCCGCACCGTCAGCCGGAACGTCATTTCGATCGCGAGGCAGACACCTGCCAGCGTGACCAGCCCGGGGACGAGCGCCAGCAGGTAGGGCGGGATGACCCGGTGCAGCACGCGCGCGCGCCAAAGCGGTTGGTGCATCATCAGCAGACCCGCGATCCCACCCGGAGCGAACATGATCATGCCGATGAACAGCAGGCCGAAATAGAGCTGCCAGACTTCCGTCGCGTCGCTCAGCATCACCTGCAGATAGGTGATGAGGATCGCGCCCAGGACCGGCCCGGCGAAATTGCCGACGCCGCCGATATAGGTCATCAAGAGCACAATGCCGGACTGTCCAGCGGCGACGCTGACGGAGTTGACGATCTCGAAATTGACCGCCGCGAGACCGCCGGCGATGCCGGCAAAGACGCCCGACAGGCAGAAGGCGATGAAGCGTACCCTCTGCGTGCTGTAGCCGATGAACTCGGCCCGCTCCGGATTGTCGCGCACGGCGTTGCACATGCGCCCGAAGGGGGTGCGGGTGATCGCATACATCGCGATCATCGACAGCAGACACCAGGCGGCGATGAGGTAGTAGACCTGCATCTGCGGCCCGAAGTTCAGGCCGAAAAGCGGCAGCAGCTTGGTGCGGTTGGTCGTGATCCCTTCCTCGCCGCCGAAGAAGCTGCGCAGGATCAGCGCGCTCGACGCGACCAGCTCGCCGAGGCCGAGCGAGATCATGGCAAACGCAGTGCCGCCGCGACGCGTCGACACGCTGCCGAAGATGAAGCCGAAGACGAGGCCCGCGAGACCGCCGACCAGGGGGATGAGCGCGACCGGCACCGGCAGCCGGCCCTGCACCACCGTATTCATCGCATGAACGACGAGAAAGCCGCCCAGCCCGTAATAGACCGCGTGGCCGAAGGAAAGCATGCCGGTCTGGCCGAGCAGCATGTTGTAGGACAGCGCGAAGACGATCATTATGCCCATCACGCTCATCATCGTCAGCGCGGTGCCCGACGTGAAAATATGCGGCAAGGCCAGGAAGAGGACCGCTGTGGCGCCCCAGATGCCGTACCGCTTGACGGACCCTTGCGCGGCGACGGGCGCATCCGCACGCAAGGTCTCGTTCGCAACCTCGCTCATGTCTCGCGCGTCCCGAGCAGGCCGCTCGGCCGCAAGATGAGGATCATCACGAGCAGCAGATAGGGAATGATCGGCGCGATCTGCGCGACCGTGACCTGCCAGATGTCGGTGAGCAATCCGGGGCGCACGGTGACGCCGAGCGGGCCGAAGATGTCGGCCAGCGAGAGGTTGATGGCGACCGCGAAGGTCTGCACGAGGCCGATGAGGAGCGAGGCGATGAACGCGCCCTGCAGCGAGCCGAGCCCGCCGACCACCACCACCACGAAAAGGATAGGCCCGAGCAGTCCGGCCATGTTGGACTGCGTCACCAGTGCCGGTCCGGCGATGACGCCGGCGACGGCAGCGAGTGCCGTGCCCAGGCCGAACACCAGCATGAAGATGCGCGGCACGTTATGGCCGAGCATGCCGACCATGTTGGGGTGCGAGAGCGCGGCCTGGATGACAAGCCCGATGCGCGTACGGGTCAGCACGCCCAGCAGAACCACGAAAATGGCGATCGCGGTGAGCAGCTCGAACATCTTGAAGGCCGGGTAGTTGGTCGAGAACACCGTAAATGCCGTGAAATCCAGCGAGGGCGGCACGCGATAGTCGACCGGGAGCTTGCCCCAGACCATCTGCACCACCTCCTCGATGACGAAGGCGAGGCCGAAGGTGAAAAGCAGCTCGGCGACGTGGCCGTGACGGTGGACCGCGCGCAGCCCGTAACGCTCCACCAGCGCACCGATGCCGCCGACCAGCACCGGCGCGACGACCAGCCCGGGCCAGAAGCCGATCCATTGGCTCAATTGGAAGCCGAAGAAGGCGCCGAGCATGTAGAAGCTGGCATGGGCGAAGTTGAGTACGCCCATCATGCTGAAGATGAGCGTGAGGCCGCTCGCCATCAGGAACAGCAACATGCCGAACAGCACGCCGTTCAGGGTCGAGACGATGACGAGCTCTAGCACGGGTCAATCCATCGACAGTGGCGGCGCGGGCGGCCGACGACCGATGCCGCCGGTCTCGGCCGCGGCCGCCCCACCGGCGGCCGCGTTCACGAACTCAGCTCGGATGCGCCATCTGGCAGGTCGTGGGGACCATGGTGTTGGGCGTGTCGATCTTGGCTGCCGTCTTCCAGCCCCAACCCGTCTTCTCCTCGTCGAAGGGCTCGTTGGCGCCGCGCGGCCCGAAGGAAGCGATGTACATGGGCTGGAAGAATTGATGGTCGTCGGCGCGCATGAAGCCGTCGCCGCCATTGAGGACGGTGATCTTCATGCCCTCGAGCTTCTGCGCGATCTTCTTCGGGTCGGTCGACTTTGTCTCCTCGATCGCCTTCACCAGCATCGTCATTTCGTTGAAGGCGCGCGGATACCAGTTGGACTGGCCGTCGAGCTTGGCGCGGAATGCCTTCTCAAGCTCCTGCGAGGGAGCGTTGGGAATATTCGCGTGGCCCTCGACGATGGCGAAGACCCGATCGGGCACATTGGCCTGCTTGATCGCGGTCGGACCGCCGGCGCCGCCGGCGTAGTAGGTGTACCAATCGACCTGCAGGCCGGCATCCGCCGACGCCTTCAAGAGCAGGGCGAAGTCCTGACCCCAATTGCCGGTGATGACGCTGTCGGCGCCCGAGGCCTTGATCTTGGCGATGTAGGGCGCGAAATCCGTGATCTTCAGCAGGGGATGCAGTTCGTTGCCGACGATCTCGATGTCGGGCCGCTTCTGCTTCAGCATCTTCATCGCCTCGCTCCGCACCGACTGGCCGAAGGAGTAATCCTGGTTGATCAGGTACACTTTTTTGATGTTGGCGCGCGTTTTCATGTAGTTGGTGAGCGCCTCCATCTTGATGTCGGAGCTGGCGTCCCAGCGGAAGTGCCAGTAGCTGCACTTTTCATTGGTGAGGCTCGGGTCGACCGCGGCGTAGTTGAGGTAGATGATTTCCTTGCCGGGATTGCGGTCATTGTACTTGGCGACGAAATCCTCGATCGCGGCGGCGACGCTCGACCCGTTGCCCTGGGTGATGATGCGGGCGCTGGCGTCGATCGCCTTCTGCACCTGGATCAGGCTTTCCTGCGGATTGGTCTTGTTGTCATAGGCGACCACCTCGACCTTCATGCCGAGCACGCCGCCCTTGGCGTTGAGCTGATCGGCGATGAACTGGAAGTGCTTGTATCCGACTTCGCCGACGCTCGCGCCGCCGCCCGAGAGCGGATCGATATAGGCGATCTTGATCGTATCGGCGGCATAGGCGGACATCGCTGCAAAGCTGGCCGCCGCGACGGCCAACACCTTCACCACGCCCGAATTCATCTTATCCTCCCAATGGAAACAGCGCCGCCCGGTTGGTTCCAGGCAAATTTGCTGGCTTTTCGAAGCGTTGCCTAGCTCTGGGGCGAAGTCAAGCGCGCGCCCTCCGGCGCTGCTCGCTCTGGACGGGAGCGGCCCAACGGTGAAAAATGCACGGCTTTTCCGCCGCGACAGGGATGCCCGATGCGCCGCTTTGCCGATGTCCAGGACCTCCGCACCGCCCAAGGCCAGATCCTCGGCGAAAGCGACTGGGTGACCGTGACCCAGGACATGATCGACCGCTTCGCCGAAGCGACCGGAGACGATCAGTGGATCCATGTCGACCGCGAGCGGGCCAAGGCGTCGCCTTTCGGCACCACCATTGCCCATGGGTTTTTGACCCTGTCGCTGATCCCGCGCATGCTCTACGGCGTCTATAGCGTCGGCAAGATCGGCGCCTCGCTCAATTACGGCTGCAACAAGGTTCGCTTCACCCAGCCGGTGCCGAGCGGCAGCCGCGTGCGGGGATCGATCAAGCTCTTGAGCGTGGAGGATATGGCGCGCGGCGTTCGCGTGACGACGGAGGCGACCGTGCGCCTCGAGGCGTCCGAGCGCCCCGCCTGCATCGCCGAACTCGTCGCGGTGCTGCTGCCGGTGTGAGGAAAGCGTCGCTTTTGCCGCGCGGATCGCCGCCGCGGCCGATATAATGGACGAGGAATTCTGAGCGAAACGCAGGTACGACCAATGGTACTTCTCGATGAGACCGCCCGCGGCGTCTATGTCATCTCCGCCACGCCTTTCACCGATTCCGGCGCGATGGACTGGACATCCACGGATCGGCTGATGGACTTCTACGTCGATGGCGGCGTCGACGGCATGACCATCCTCGGCGTGATGGGCGAAGCGCCGAAGCTCTCTGCCGAGGAATCCGAAGCCTTTGTCGCGCGCTGCGCCAAGCGCGTCGCCGGCCGGCTGCCCATCATTGTCGGCGTGAGCAATCCGGGCTTGAAGCTCCTTGGCGATTTCGCCCGGCGCGCCATGGATCTCGGCGCCGCGGGCGTCATGGTCTCGCCTACCGCGGGCCTCAAGACCGACGAGCAGATCTACGGCTACATCGAAAGCGTGGTGAAGGAGCTCGGCCCCAAGATTCCGGTGGTGCTGCAGGATTACCCGCAGCTCACGCAGGTCTTCATGTCGGCGCCGCTGATCAACCGCTTCTTTGCCGATTTCGCCAGCCTCAAGATGCTCAAGCACGAGGAGGCCCCGGGCCTGCGCAAGCTCACCAAGGTACGGGCCGCCGACAAGGACGGCTCGCGCAACCGCCGCATCAGCATTCTCATCGGCAATGGCGGGATTCACCTGCCGCAGGAGCTGGCGCGCGGCGCCGACGGCGCCATGACCGGCTTCGCCTTCCCGGAGATGCTGATCGAGGTGTGTCGCCGCTTCGCCAGCGGCGATGCCGAGGGCGCCGAGGATGTGTTCGACGCCTATCTCCCGGTGGTGCGGCATGAGCAGCAGCCGGGGATCGGCCTCGCGCTCCGCAAGGAGACCCTGCGCCGGCGCGGCATCCTTGCGAGCGCCCGCACGCGCGCGCCCGGCCCCGCGCTCGACGCGGCAGACCACACGGAACTCACCCGGCTGCTCGCGCGTCTCGAGCGGGCCAAGGCGCGGCTCCCCGTTCCGCCGCTGCGACTTGCGGGAGAGTGATCGCGTCGGCGATCGCGAGTCAGTCCTCGCGCGGCAAGGCACTTTCGTGCCAGTGGCCGATGAGCCGCCGGGAGAGCCAGCTCAAGACGGCGAAGATGGCGATGCCCGCCGCCGACAGCATCAGCAGCGCCGCGAAAAGCCGCGGGATCTGCAGGCGATAGCCCGCTTCGAGAATGCGATAGGCGAGGCCCGTCTCGGTGCCGCCGGCGCCGGCGACGAACTCGGCGACGACCGCGCCGATAAGCGCGAGCCCGCCGCTAATGCGCACGCCAGCGAGAAAGTAGGGCAGCGCTGCGGGCAGCCGCAGATAGCGCAGCATCTGCCAGCGCGATGCGCCGTAAAGACGGAAGAGGTCAACGAGATTGCGATCGGCGCTGTTGAGGCCGAGCGTGGTGTTGGCGACGATCGGGAAGAACGCGACGATCCAGGCACAGATCAGCAGCGAGAGGAACGTGTCGTTCACCCAGATGATGATGAGGGGCGCGATGGCGACGATGGGCGTCACCTGCAGGATCACGGCATAAGGAAAGAGGCTGATCTCGAGCAGCCGGGACTGGGCGAAGAGGACGGCCAGAGCGCCGCCCAAGACTACCGCGGCCAGAAGCGCCGCCGCGGTGATGCGCAAGGTGACCGCGAGCGAGCCCAGAAGACTCGGCCCGTCGCGCCACAAGGTCTCGGCGACGACCAGCGGGCTCGGTAAGATATAGGGCGGGATGCCCTTCCAGCGCACGACCGCTTCCCAGGCCGCCAGGAACAGCGCGCCGGCCGCCAGCGGCGCCGCGATCTCGATGATGCGCTCGCGGTGCCGCGCGCTCATGCGATGGTCTCGCTGAGCAGGGCGGAGACGGCGCGGCAACGGTCGGCATAGTCGGGCGCCGTGCGCAAGCCGGCGTCGCGCGGATAGGGCAGATCGATCGGCAGATCGGCGATGATGCGGCCCGGGCGCGGCGTCATCACGACGATGCGCTTCGACAGGAACACCGCTTCGAATACGCTGTGCGTCACGAAGACCACGGTCCAGCGATGCCGCTCCCAGAGGCGCAGCAGGTCCTCGTTGAGCCTGAAGCGCGTGAGCTCGTCGAGCGCAGCGAAGGGCTCGTCGAGCAGCAACAGCCGCGGCGCGTTGACGAGGGCACGGGCGATCGACACGCGCATGCGCATGCCGCCCGACAGCTCGCGCGGGTAGGCCTTCTCGAAGCCGGCGAGGCCGAGCGAGGCCAGCGTCGCCGCAATCGGCGCCTCGGCGGCGGCGCGCGGGCATCCGGCAAGGCGCAGCGGCAGGTAGGCGTTGTCCCACACCGTCGCCCACGGCATCAGCGTCGGCTCCTGGAAGACGAAGCCGATGTGCCGGCCGACATCGCCTTCCCAATGGACCCGGCCCTGCGACGGCGGCACGAGCCCGGCGATGATCCGCAACAGCGTGCTCTTACCGCAGCCGGACGGGCCAAGGATGCTCACGAAGCCGCCGGCGGCGACGGCGAGATCGATGCCGGACAGCGCCTCGGTGCCGCTGCGAAAGGTCTTCCCTACACCCCCAAGCGAGAAAATTGGGTTCGTTTCGTAATTTTCACGTTTCATCGGCGCTCGTGCCGGTCACTGCTGCGGGGAACCGGCGCCGACGCGCTTGTTGACGAACTGCAGCGTGTAGGCCTTGCGGTACTCCATATCACGGGGATAAAGCCCCTGCTCTACCATAATTTCGTGAAAATCCTGCCAGCGCGCATCGCTCATCGCGCCGATACCGTTATTCGCCGCATCGCCGCTGTCGACGATGCCGAATTGCTTCATCTTGGCGATGGCATAGGCCAGGACCGCATCCGTCATCTCCGGATTATCCTGCTTGATGAGCGCATTGCCGGGCGAGGGATCGCCATGGAGATAGCTGTACCATCCCTCGATGCTGGCATCGACGAAGCGCTGCACCAGATCGGGTCTCTGCTCGACCGTCTTGCGCGAGGTCTGGATGATGGAGCCATAGCTCGAGTAGCCGGCGTCGGCGATCAGCAGGACGACCGGCGTGACGCCCTGCTGCTCAATGGTGAAGGGCTCGCTCGTCAGATAGCCCTGCTGCACCGCATGCTCGTCGGCGAGGAACGGAGCGACATTGAAGGTGTAGGGACGAATCTGCGCGTCGCTGTAACCGAACTTGCTCTTGAGGAACAGCCACCAGCCGACCCGCGTATCGGCGCCGATCATGATCGGCTTGCCCTTCAGCGCGGCAAAACTGTCGTTGCCTACGCCGGGATGCGCGATCAGCACCGAGGGATCCTTCTGGAACATCGCCGCGACCGCGACCATGGGGATTTGTTCGGCGACGAAGTTGAGCGGGATGAAGGAATTGGGCGCCTCGTTGAAATCGAGCCGACCGGCGGCCAGCAGCTGCGCGTGGTTCATCTGCGGTCCGCCCTGGCGCAGGCTCACGTCCAAGCCGTGCTTCTTGTAGATGCCGGCGGCGATCGCCTGGTAGTAGCCGCCATGTTCGGCCTCGGCTTTCCAGTCGGTGCCGAAGCTGACCTTGTCCTCGGCGCGCACCGCGCCGGCTGCGGCGAGCACACCGGCGAGCAGCATGACAATGATGTGGAAGCGCATTGATCTCCTCGCGCGAAATCTCATCGCTCCCATTCGAGCCTCGGCACAGATCACGCTTTGCCCGCGCTCCTCGCCACGCGCCCTTCGATGGGATAGCCGGGGTCGTTGTAGCCGGGCGTCGAGGGATGGCCGCTCGGCACCAGGCGATCGATGAGCGCCTCGTCCTCAGGGGTGAAGCGATAGGACAGCGCCGCGACATAATCCGGCCACTGTTCTTCCGTGCGCGGACCGGCAATGACGGAGGTGACCAGGCGATTGTTCAGCACCCAGGCCACCGCGAACTGGCCCGCCGTGATGCCGCGCGCCTCGGCGTGGATCTTGACCTGTTGCGCGAGACGCAGCGATTCCGGGCGCCATTCCGTCTGCATCATGCGCATGTCCTGGCGGCCGGCGCGCGTGCCCGTTGGCGGCGGCACATCCGGCCGGTACTTGGCGGTGAGCACGCCGCGTGCGAGCGGGCTGTAGGGCACGACGCCGAGGCCGTAATGAGCGCAGACCGGAAGCTGCTCCACTTCGGGCATGCGGTTCATGGCGTTGTAGTAGGGCTGGCTCGCCACCGGCCGATCGATCCCCAATCGGTCGGCGATGGCGCAGATCTCGGCAATGCGCCAGGAGCGGTGGTTGGAGACGCCGAAATAGCGGATCTTCCCCTGCCGCACGAGATCGCCCATCGCGCGCACCGTCTCGTCCAAGGGCGTGCCGTGGTCCTCCTTGTGGAGGTAGTAGATGTCGAGGTAGTCGGTACCGAGCCGCCTCAGGCTCGCTTCCGCCGCCTGCATCACCCATTTGCGCGACAGCCCGCGCTCGTTGGGCCCGATCCCCATGGGATTGCACAGCTTGCTGGCGAGCACCCAGGCGTCGCGCGACTTGGCGATGGCACGGCCGACAACCTCTTCCGAGCGGCCGTCATTGTATTGATCCGCGGTGTCGATGAAATTGATCCCGGCCTCGCGCGCCAAGGTGATGATGCGCTCCGACGCCGCGGCGTCGGTGGGGCCGCCGAACGTCATCGTGCCGAGACACAGCGGCGACACCTTGAGCCCGCTCCGGCCGAGGCTGCGGTATTCCATGCCTGCTCCTCCCGCGTCTTGCGCTCGACCTTAGCAGCCCGGCGACAGACGAGCCACATGCCGCCGTCGGCGACCTCTTGCCCCCCTTGCGGCATGGCTTTACTGTCTGACGAGGTCTTCTCCGCGCCGGAGGCGCGTCTCTATGAGACCGAGGAAGCGCCCGCGCATTGCCCTCGCCGCTTGGCTCGGCATTGTCGCGCTCGCCATCCAGGCGCTGATTCCGGCACTCCTCGCCGCCGAGATCGAAATTGCCGGCACGGAACGCGGCGCCAGCGTCTTCACGCTCTGCGCCTTCGGTCACATTCATGTCCCGACCCAGCATGACGAGCAGGACGGCAAGAATACGCCGCCGTCCGATGAGGGGCTGAGCGCTCCCTGCCCGATCTGCATCGCGCTCATCGCCAGCCCGGCCTTCACGGCGCCGCCGCAGATCGCGCTGCCGCTCCCGGTCGCGGGCACCGTCGAGGCGCTGGACCCGACCGATGGCCAAGCACTCCTCCGCTTCGTCACCGCCGCTAATCGCTCCCGCGCGCCGCCCGTCGGCTGATCATCCAAATAAATTTCGCCGGACCCAACCGCGCGACCGCGGTTCGGTTCTCGTGCCCTATTTGATGATCAGGAGCATCTTGATGACCCGCTCTATGCTGTCGGGTGCCCCGCTTTTCGCGATCGCCCTTCTTCTCCCAAATGTCCCCGCGCTGGCGCATGGCTTCGCCGGCCAGCGCTTCTTCCCGGCGACGATCGCCACCGACGACCCGTTCGTCGCCGACGAGCTGTCGCTGCCCACCGTCTCGACGATCCGCAATCCTGGCCCAGGAGGCGGACAGGAGATCGATACCAGCATCGATCTCGCCAAGCGCATCACGCCGAGCTTCGGGATCGGCATCGGCGAGACCTGGCAACATTTCTCGAATGCGCCGCCGGGCTTCAGCAATCTTGCGGTGAACGCCAAATACCAGCTGCTCGTCGACGCGCCGCACGAGGCGCTGCTCGCCGTCGGCATCGATGCGGAGATCGGCGGCACCGGCGCCAAACGGGTGGGCGCCGACCGCTTCAGTACCGTGACCCCCGCTTTGTTCTTCGGCAAGGGCATGGGCTGGAGACCGGCTTCGCCATCGAGTACAGCCTGCAATACCTGCAATCCGCCGTGCAGGACATCGGCCTCCCGGCGCCCTTCAATCGCATGATCCCGCTGGTCGAATTCAGCTTCAGCACGCCCTTCAACCGCGGTCAGAGCGGCCTGACCGTCGGCACCATCAACCCCGGCCTCGTCTGGGCAGGGCGCTATTTCCAGATCGGCGCCGAGGCTATCATTCCCGCCAACAGCCGGACGGGCCGCAATGTCGGCGGCATCGTTCAGCTCCATTTTTTCCTCGACGACCTGTTCCCGACGAGCATCGGTCGTCCGATCTTTCACTAGCCGAGCAATGCGCTTTTTGTACGCCTCCCTACTGCTGCCGGCGCTGCTCTCCGCGGCGCCGACGGCGCGCGCCCATGCTTTCCTCGATCATGCGAGTCCGGGGGTGGGCAGCACCTTGCGGCAGGCGCCTGCCACCATCAGCCTGTGGTTCACCCAGGAGCTTGAGCCGGCTTTCAGCACCGTCAGCATCGTCGACCAGGGCGGGCAGCGCGTCGATGGCGGCGATGCGCAGGTCGATACCCGCGATCAGACCCTGCTCCATGCCTCGCTCAAGCCCTTGCCGCCGGGCACCTATAAGGTCATGTGGCGCGTCGTCTCGGTCGACACGCATACGACGGAAGGCACGTTCACCTTCCGCGTCGGCGGATGATCATGGCCGAGCGCAGGAGCACGCGATGCAGGCCGTGACCATCCTGGCGCGGGCCATCCACTTCGCCTCGATCCTCTCGTTGACCGGCATCTTCGTGTCCCTTGCCGTGGTCGTCGAGCCCGCGCTGGCACGGTCCGCACCGTCGGACGCGCCGGCGTTTCGCCGCGCCCTCAGGCGGTTCGCCTGGGCGAGCCTGGCGACGGCGCTGCTGTCCGGTGCGCTCTGGCTGATGCTCGAGGCGAGCAGCATGAGCGGGCGCACTCTGGCCGACGTGTTTTCGCAAGACATCATCGCCGTGGTCCTGACCCGGACGCGGTTCGGCCGGGTGTGGGAGCTGCGGTTGACGCTGATCCTGCTGCTGGCCGGCCTGCTTATGGCGGGCGAGCGCCTCGGCCGCCGTCGCGGCGCCGACTTGCTGGGCTGGGCGATGCTGCTCCTCAGCGCCGCGGTCGTAGCGGCATTGGCCTGGGCGGGTCACGCAGGTGCGACGCAAGGCGGCGAAGGCGAAATCCACGTCGTTTCCGACGCGCTCCATCTCCTGGCCGCGGGCGCTTGGCTTGGCGCGCTGGTGCCGCTGGCGCTTGTCTTCGCGCGCGCGATCGGCGATTGGGCTTGGCTCGGCGTCGCGCGAGAAGCGACACGGCGCTTCTCGGCGCTCGGCATCGCCGGCGTCGGCACGCTGCTCGTCACCGGCACCGTCAACAGCTGGTTCCTGGTCGGCGGCGTCCCCGGCCTGCTCGGCACGCCTTATGGACGCTTGCTTCTCCTGAAGCTCGCGCTCTTCGCCGCCATGGTGGCGGTCGCTGCGGTTAATCGCCAACACCTGACGCCACAGCTTCACGAAGGAGTGGCTCCGACGGCAGCCCTGCAGCGCCTGCGCCGCAATGCGCTGATCGAGACGGCGCTGGGGCTGGCGATCCTCATGGTGGTGGGCGCTCTCGGGACCGAGCCACCGGGCGCCCATCTCCCGCCCGACTGGCCGCTGCCCTTCAGGCTCGACCTCGACGCTTTCCCGCCCAGTCCCGCGCTGGACCGCGAGGCCGTGCTCTATGGCGTCGGGATCGCCGCGGGGATCGCCGCGCTCTTGCTCTCGGCGCTGCGCCGCCGTCACCGCTGGCTCATCGGCGCCGTCGGACTGGCTCTCGTTGTCGGCTCCGGCCGCGTGCCGCTCGCCTGGATGCTCGAGGACGCCTATCCCACCACCTTCTATCGCTCGCCGGTGCCCAATGACGCGCCCTCGATCGTCGCCGGCGCGCTCCACTATGCCGATCATTGCAGCCAATGCCACGGCGTCGGCGGCCATGGCGACGGGCCGGCGGCGCGCGATTTGCCGGTGCGGCCCGCCGACCTCACCGCACCCCATCTCTTCGCCCACCGCGAAGGCGACCTATTCTGGTGGATCAGCGAAGGGCGCAACAACGGGGCCATGCCGGGCTTTTCCGACGTGCTGGGCGAGCGCGAGCGTTGGGAGATCGTCGCTTTCATCCGCGCCCGCGCCGCCGGCGCGCAGCCGAATATCCTGCTGCCGCTGGTCACGCCGGGGCCGGCCCCTGCTGCGCCCGACTTCACCTTCGAGCAGGCGGGCCGTCAGGAGACGCTGCGGGCCGCCACCGAGAGAGAGCCCGTGCTGCTCGTGCTCTATCGCCTGCCGGGCTCGCTGTCCCGCCTCAGCGCGCTCGACGCCGCCAGGGACCGCCTCGAGCGAGCCGGCCTTCGCCTGCTGGCGGTGCCGCTCGACCCGGAGGCTGCGACCAACGCTGGAGCCGCCGCAGCGCTACCGGACTTTGCTGCCAGCACGGGCCCGGAGACCGCGGCAGCCTATACCCTCTTCGAAGGGGCGGGCGGCGGTCCGCGCGAATTTCTCGTCGACCGCGCCGGCTTGCTGCGCGCACGCTGGAAGGCCGACACGTCCATCGGCCTCGCCCCGCCGGAAGAGCTACAGGCGCAGCTCGAGCGCCTCGCACGCCTGCCGCTGGCGCGACGCGCGAGCCATATCCACAGCCATTGAGCGGCGAAAAAGCTGCGTGCTCTAGGGTTGAGCGGCTAGAATGGCGTTGCACCGCCGGGTTTTGGCCACTGGAGCACGCCATGGAGCAACTCCTTACCCGCGATCTTCGTCCCGGCGACCTGATGCTGCAGGTCAATTCCGGCACCGTGGCAAGCCGCCTCATCGAATGGGCGCAACGACTTGCCCACCAGCTCGATTCCCAGGTGGTGCATGGCGCCGTCATGTTCGACAACAACTTCATGGTCGAGGCGCTGGGCCATGGCATCCAGGCCAGCGACTTGCGGGTGCAGAACGCCGCCTATGGCTATCTCGTCTACCGTCCGCGCCGGGAGGATCTCGCCAAGCGGGCGGCGAAATGCGCCAAGGCGATGTTCGAGATCAATCAGAGCCACAAGAATCTCTCCTACCCCTTGCCGCACAAGATGGCCGGTTCGCTTTCGGCGAACAGCGGCGCGGCTCCCGGCGCCGACGAGATGGTCAAGCTGTTCAACCGCATCCGCGAGGGCGCGAAGCAGCCGTTCTTCTGCTCGCAATTCGTCGTCTTCGTCTACCAGTTCGCCGGCCAGCAGATGGGCTACAACCCCAATGCGATCTTCGCCGCGAGCGCCGCCCGGGTATCGCCGTCGACGCTCGCGTCGCTGCTGCAGACGAATTCGTATTTCGAAGAGGCCGGCTACGTGATGGCGGGCGAGCGCCTCAAGAAGCTCAACGCGTAAGCACCGGTGGCGCCGCCGCAAGCCGAGCATGCCGGGGTGTCGAACCTGTCCGAGCCGATGGCGAGTTTGGTGGAGGACGCAGTCAGCTGCGAGCCCGTCTCCCGTTTAAATTCCCTGCTAACAGGGAAATTTCCAGGGAATTCGCGAGCTTCGCGGGAATGCCCTTTCGGGCTGATCCGTGTAGAAGGGCCCATGTCATCGGCATTTCTCGGCACGGCAGGTCTGGTTGGACCCGATATTAAGCAGGGAATTTTGAGCAGGGAATATACGTCGCTCCAGAAGCGAATTGCCCGACCTAGCACTTTGGTCGGGCGGCCGGTCGAAGCGGAACATGCGTCCCGAGGTCGCAGGTTTGCAAAAGCGGGAATGCGGTATCCGCCCGCGTCCCTCGCCTAGCCGCCCGGTATCCAGCCGGTTTCGCCGAAATCGCGATGATCTTGGTCGTCTGGTCGGCGCGGTGGATCTCCATGATCAGTCCAAGGCCGTCGACATTGGGCAATACGATATCGGCGACCAGCAGGTTCGACCTTTGACTGCTTGATCAACCTAAGCGCTTCGCGTCCGTCGCCTGCGGTAACGATCGAATGACCAGCCCTTTCCGAGGCCTTGCGTAACGTCGCCGCCACGCGGGGATCATCTTCGACCAGCAGGATCT
>WNFH01000407.1_pt1 | contig 31998 bp, 38 predicted proteins | sample 5400411 | NCBI WGS metagenome assembly WNFH01 (sample SAMN13153347, study PRJNA577476) | soil metagenome | isolation source: 200 cm saprolite under Douglas fir tree site 2 hole 3 | place: USA:California | collected 2015-04-18 | reverse complement strand
CAAGACAAAGGCGTCTTTCGAGCGTAAGCCTGCTTGGATCTGGCCGCGTTCGTTTTCGGTCAAAGGTCGGATGAAGAGAGGAGTTTTCATGCTCTCTATCATACCACATTGTCGATTACCTTTCGTGAGTTTGCACTAGATACAGCACACATCATTCTCCTACTCGTTAGTCCAGACTTCATGAAGTCGGAGTATTGCTACAGTATAGAAATGAAACGCGCAATGGAGCGGAATGAGCTAAAAGAGGCTCAAGTCATCCCCATTATTCTTCGTCCTGTGTACTGGCAAGGAGCACCCTTTGGTAAGCTTCAAGCCCTTCCTACTAATGGAAAACCAGTGAGAATTTGGCAAAACCAAGAGAAAGCTTTTTTTGATGTGGCTGAAGGTATCCGCAAGGCGGTCGAAGAGAAACTGGTTAACCGATTAAAAGATTTGTCAATAGCTGCTCCCGATACTCAAGATTCTTCCTATCTACAACAAACACAACGTCAAGTTAGTACGGCATCACCAAATGGAACCCAAAAACAAATTGTTGCAAAGCTAGTGTCCGAAATCAAAGAGGGGAGGAACATAATTATTGCATACAGATATCATTATGAGAGACATGATGTCACCGATCGGACGATTACAACTTCATCACTTTATGAGGATTTAGAGGATGCCGCTCAAATAGAAAAGATCGTCGTCGTTAATTTTGATAATGATGATCTAGAAAGCGGATGTTATCTACCCAGCTACAATCTGGTCGAAAGAGCACAATATATAGAGGAGTTTTCTAATTATCGTTCAGAGTTAAATCTTGCAATACGAGCGTATGATGCAAAATACGATGACGAGTTAAGATATAAAAGCCCTTGGCGTACTGGAACGTTAGGTGGCGTTAAGTTCTTTGCGAAGATTGTTCGCCAATTAAAAAAGCCAACACTCGCTATGCTCCAACACATTTTCTGGGAAATTAATGATAAGAATGGGGAGCCTGATTATTATTATGGAGCCGAGATACCCGCTCTTGGCTCTTCTATGTCAGTGATATTCGACATTTATGAAAAAGGTGACTGGTATAGAATTATTAAATTAATAGATTATTTTGTTGATGTATCAGATGACTCACTGGAAATACACACGGGTCAACGTAAACCAAAGTTTTAATTTCGTAATAAATTAATTTCAATTATTGTTATAATATGCTTCAATAATTTGTCGCGTCGTTGAATGATCAGAAGCCGAACCTAGACAATTCCTCTACAATAACCAAGCGGAGATATACTATAATGGCTCTACAATGAAATACATCGTCTCTTCCTGGTTCTATGAACCAACCCACCGAATAATCCTATAGCTCCATTTTCTGATGTCGCAGAATGCAGAAACCTCGACACGGGAACTCTCAGGTACATAATCAGGCTGACAGTCAAGTTTTTTGTACCTCTTGACATGTAGCTAAAGTGGTGCTAATATAGCCATATGGAAAAAAAACAAACAAATGAGACGGGTATTAATACCCGCTATCCCAATGAGCTTTTAGAAGAGTTACGTAAGTTGGCGAAGCAGCATGATCGTTCGTTTAATGGTGAGGTCATTTGGGCGCTACGGTCCTATGTTGCTCAACACATGGAGTATGGACCAATGATAGAAGAGGTATCTCTGTCTAACGGCACGCCTTTGACAGTTGTCATCCATCCGCGTATTAACATTGATTTGTATCATCCTGAAGCAGGCAGTGTTCCAATCTTGTTTGCTTATCCAAAAGGTGCAGTAGGGCGTGATTTTCGTCTTTCGCGAGTCCAGTTGTGGGATGGAACATGGGAATGTATTTCCCGCATAAAATCGGGGGGCGCCCCGCCGGTTCGAGGTTGGTTGCCGATTCATAATACAGCAAAGCTTAGCCAGGCCGATTCCATCGTCTATCGCAATTGGATAAGCCTACAGAGTGGTCTTCCAATCTATATCGGATATGCCTATCTATTCGCTGATGCCGGTTTAGAGGAACAGCAACAAGAATTTACACTGTTGGTGAGAAACATTCTGAACCTACTTGCCAAGCCTGTATCATTCTTGAGCGAATAATTGGTGCTACTATTGATTTGTCTGGAGAAAATGATAGATAGAGGGTCATTGAGTTAAGAGGTAGTCAATGAAGTCTTCCATATCCACACGGAAAAAGGTTTTTATCAGCTACAGTCATAAAGATGCCAGATACTTACATCAGCTTGTAGAGCATTTAGCCTATTACGAGCGGAACAATCTGATAGAATTTTGGAGTGATGAAAAGATTACTGCTGGCGCACAATGGCGCGACGAGATTAAACGCGCAACTGCATGTACCAAAGTAGCGGTATTACTCATCAGTCCTAGTTTCTTGGCCTCAGAGTTTATTGCGGAGAATGAGCTACCTCCACTCCTTCATGCTGCTGAAGAAGAGGGAGCAATTATTTTACCTGTTATAGTCAGACCATCAAACTTTGAGGATACAGAACTTGCCAGTTTTCAAGCAGTGAATAGTCCATCTATGCCTGTTGCTAAAATGAGGGGCTATCAACGAGATGCATTCTGGGCAAAAGTAGTAAGGGATATCAAAAATGCGGTTATTCCTCAACAAGAGGCTAATAGCAACAGAGAAGAACTGGTAGAAGACCCACTGGTACTTAAAGGAGCCGAGAAGACCGAAGAAGCAATGCACGAGATAGCTACAGGCAAATTAAGATTGAACGGAAGTGGTAGCGATACCCGTATAGTCAATTTGAAAGCAGGGCTAGCGGTATTCCGGTTCAAGTACAAAGGAAGAGGTAGTCCTTTTTGTGGCTTATACAACGAGGATAATCGACTCCTCCACCGACTATACTCAAGTTTATTTGACATGCCCGGCACGGAAACACAAAAGGCAGTGAAAATAAAAACAGATGGAGCATATTTTCTTAGAGTGCAGGTTGCCTCTGGCAGTTGGGAAGTTGAAATTGAGCAAGAGAGAAAAGCACGAGAACACTCGGTGCTCAATGAACAAAGAGAAGGATTAATGCGCAGTGGACGACGCATTGTCCGACCTTCATATGAGGCTATTTTTGATGAATACCGAGCAATGCAGCAATATGAAAAGGAAAACAAACATGGAGAGTAGCCAATAATGATTGCAAGCAGGCAATAAACCCGCTATACTAACAGAGCTATGACAAATGATGAGTTATTTGAAAAAATAAATAAGCGGTTCGATACGCTAGAACAGGGGCAGGCACAAACTCATACAATCTTGGCGCAACATAAAACGGCTTTGGAAGCTGTAGCAGCAGGCCAGCAAGACTTACGTACAGGACAGAAAGAACTGCAAGAAGATGTGAAAGAGATACGGGGGACAATGGCAACAAAAGCAGACGTTCAAGACTTGCGGGCTGATCTAGGGAATAAATTCAAGAAGCTTACCGAGCGTGTTGAAGCTGTAGAGGAAATAGAAGGTATTCCCAATCCTCATAAACACTAACCTCAACCCACAAATGCGTTTATAAAAGGGGTAGTAACAACATAGCTGCACCAAGTTCCACGCATGTTTTCAACGAGGAACAAGTTGGAAAAAATAGTAACCCCCAAGCGTAAATACCTATTAAGAAGTGTTATCCCTCCTCCGTGGGCGCGGGCGAGGTAACACGGCGAGTCCGTTGAGATATTTCCCAAGGACTCGCCTTTTGTTCTAAGGGTACCACCCCGATTTCAACGTACATGTACGCTAAGGGATTAGCGACGCACTAAATCCCTGTGAAGCTAATCCTCTCCATAAAGCATACCATTGCTCCACTCATCTACCCCCGATGGTTGTATACTGGAGAGATAGAGGAAAGGAACCGCCGATGAAATCAGCAAGGTCTCTGGTTGCTGCGGGATGTGTCTGTTTTTTCATTGCGTTTAGCCTGCTGGGCTTGGAACTGACGCATGCCGTCCCGTATTCCCAGCCCTACAGTCTTGCCATTCTCTTTTCGTTTGTGGTGGCAGGCTTCTTGATGAGGCTGGCGTTTTCTCGTCGGAGAAATGTACAGTAGTCTCGGATGTTTTTGCACCCCCGTCTCACTTGCAACCAAGCAGTGATATGCTATAATGGCTCTGTTATGAAAAACCTCACTCCTATTGATATTAGCAACCTTCCCGACCTGCTACGCATTGCTGAGGAAGTACAAGCCACAAAAACACCTCGCATCCTCAAACGGGATACGGAAACTGTGGCAATGCTCATGCCGGTGGGAACCGCCGTCCCACCCAAAAAGAAACCGGCCAAAACGAAAGCCGACTATGCAGCCTTCCGCTCTGCGGCAGGGGGATGGAAGGATGTGGATACCGACCGACTACTCAACGATATCTACGCAGATCGCCGACGAAATAATGCTCGTCCATCTGTGAAAGTATGACGTATCTGGTCGATAGTGACTATGTGGCTGATTATCTGAAAGGTCGCTTCCCTGCTATCCACCTGCTTGACCGACTTTTCCCCGATGGCCTTGCGATCAGTATCGTTACCTTTGCTGAAATCTATGAAGGCATCTATTATGGCTATCAACCGGAGCACTACACGATCATTTTTCGTCGGTTCCTTCAAGGAGTGACCGTGTTGGGTATCACTCGTCCTGGTGCTCGACACTTTGCCATTGTTCGCGGTCAGCTTCGTTCAACACCGCAAGGGAAAAACCTCGTCAATCCTAAAGACAGCTATGATCTGTTTATTGCTGCGACTGCTCTGCACCATCAACTTACACTTGTCACAGGCAATACGAAAGATTATGAGCAAATTCCCCACTTGATATACTGATCTAAGACAGACATATCACCGTATCGCTTAGATGGGCAAGACATGCTTGCCCTACGTTCTACTACACAGAAAGGAGACTATCTCATGCCATACCTACTTGTCCGATCCAAAGTCGCGGACTATGCCAAGTGGAAGCCGTTCTTTGACCAACACGGAGCCACCCGCCAGGCCAGCGGTTCCCAGGGCGGTCGGCTCTTCCGCAATGCCCATGACCCGAACGAACTCGTCATTCTTTTCGAGTGGGATAATCTAGAGAAGGCGCACCAGTTTGCCCAATCGGAGGATTTGCGAGAGAGAATGCAACAGTCGGGTGTTGTTGACCAGCCTGATGTCTACTTCCTGGAGGAGGTAGAACACCTTCCTGCGTGAGTGAAGGGACTCACTCTTCCCTGCGCTAGGCCAGTTCGTACCCTCTCTCGTCCTTTCCATCTGAGAGGCGAGGAACTCGGTGGTGTAATGCTACCGAGTTCTTTATGCTTCGGGTACGTAGTTGAGAACACAAGGGTGTTGTGCGAAGCCCAACCAGTGCAGGGAAAGTGTTCAGTTAGGGTATTTTTGGGCAACGCACCCAAAAGGGAAAATAAGCAGGTTACTCTCATGGCTCATCAGTAGGTTTCAGCTTCTGCCACCCTACCTCTTGTGGTCGTCATTCTTGACAAATCGTGTCAACTTCTGTGTCTCCGGGTCTTGGTCGTCCTTGAGAGAATTCAGTGTTCCGTGATACGTATTGATGAAATTGAAGAGTCCCAAGGTCTCTTCTATCGTCAGATCAAAGGAGACACCCACTTCATGTTTGAGGATGAGTCCGGTCTCCTCTATGCGTACCTTAAAACGCCCGATGATTGCATCCATGGGATAAACCCCTTTCAAAGTGCGCTGCTCTGTTGTGTTTTTCGCATCCATCCCTCCGAAATGATATCCTTTGCTATCTTACTAGAGAGCTTTGTACATCTTCGTAGAGATGACCCTGAGAATAGGATGAAGGTACTACATGTGGTGCTTTTGGACATCAGGGATGACAGCCGACCAGGCTGACACCTTCGCCGAATTCAGGCCGAGTGCCAGGTGTGGCAGTACCCTACAGCCCCCTACTGAGCAGATCACGATAACCACGACCGATCAAATGTCAGAGCACCTCTTGTCGTACAACACCTCATTCCCCCTTGCGTTCTCATCCCTTGCTTGCTATGCTGAGGAGATGAAAGGAGGTGATGGTATGGAAATCTATACGCTCAAAGAGGCATCACGAAAAGCAAAGATCGGGATAGAAACCTTGAAGCGAGCATGTGAAGAAGGACTTATCAAAGCAACACGATTGGCGAATGGACAGTGGCGAATTGCCGAAAGCGCACTCTCTGACGCACTGCATCATGGTTTAGATTTACGCAATCTTTCCAAGCGTGCCAAGAAAAAGCGGCCACAGCCAGAAGGACTGAGACGTGCTCAGGAAAAGAAAAAAGCAACCAAACATGCTGCATAATCGCTGATGTGTCCCATTCAAGATAGGAGCACGCTTTGCTCCTATCTTGTTTTTCCTCTTGTTCGCTATCCCCTACTCCATTTTCAACTCCTTGCAAACCAACCATCAAAAACCCGCAGATCGTCGAAATTCCCTACCAGTTTTTCATCGTCTTAATCAAATTTACCAATGCTGTTGAAAGAGCACATTGCAGCTCCTCTTTTGCAACCGATTGAAATAGAGCCACTCCCTATTTGACTTTTCACTGCTCGGTTGCCATACTCCCCGTACTGGTGAGCTACCAGAAAGCTTTAATCGCAAAGCTTATTCTCAGTAGCACCTTTACAAGTTGCAGTTTTGAGAAAGGAGGAATGGTACAGCTTATATCAGTGTAGCTGGCTATTCGATGTTTCGCGTTAGCTCTTCCCTACTGTTGGGAAGACAGTTCCTATCCAAAAGAAGGAGAAAAAGCATGCTGAATAAGATCATGCTCATAGGCAACCTCGGACGAGACCCCGAAATGAACGTTACCGGAGATGGCACTCCTTTTACGCGGTTTTCTATTGCTGTGAACCGGCGCACCAAAAATGCAAAAGGTGAGCGACAAGACGAAACCGAGTGGTTTAACATCGTCGCCTGGCGCAGCTTAGCAGAAGTGTGTAACACCTACCTGACAAAAGGCGCGAAGGTGTATGTCGAAGGCCGCCTGACGCAGCGCAAGTACACCGATAAAAACGGCGTGGAGCGCATCGCGGTAGAAGTCATTGCCAGCGATGTCGAGTTTCTAAGCGGCAGGCAGCAGGGTTCAGCAGAAGCCGATCTTGTGACTGACGAAGAGTTTCCGTAGGCCGTGTAGTAACCAATGGTGCTAGTTGAGAAGTCATGAAGATCGTTCTAAAGAGAGAACTAAAACCACTCTCAGCAGAACGGAGCAACTTCATGACAACCGAAGACATTATCATTCAAATTTTTTGTATTGTCGATGATGAGATGAACGAGATGCCCAAGCACAGCCAAGCCAAACTGTATCCAAGCGAACTGGTGACAATTGGCATTCTGTTTGCCCTCAAAGGAGGACATTTCCGTGCCTTCTATCGTTGGTTGAAACGCGACTATGAGAAGTTGTTTGCTAGCTTGCCCGAACGCACGCGCCTGCAACGGCTGCTCAAGACGCATCAGTCGTGGTGTCGGCAATTGTTGGCGCGCCCCAGTTTCTTCACCGTGATTGACAGTTATCCCATTGAACTGCTCTTTCCTATTCGCCAGGGACGCAGTCCGCAGCAAGTCGGCAAGAAAGGCAAAGATAAAGGGCGCTGGACGGTGGGCATCAAACTGTGCTGGCTGCTCAATTCTCAAGGCCAAGTCGTCGACTGGCAGTGGGACACGCTCAATACCCATGACCAAGCGTTTCATCCCCTCATTGAACGCTATGATGGTCAGACGATTGTCTTGGGCGACTTGGGCTTTCGCAGCAAGCAGGGCATTCCAGCGAACCTCAAATTGTGTGCCAAAGGCACCTGGAATGAGCGCATGACGGTCGAGACGGCTTTGTCGATGGTTACGGTCGTCTGTGACCTCAAGCGCATTCGACACCGCTTGCGTCCCTACATCCAAGCTCGTCTGGCTTCGGTCGTTGCCATGTTCAACGTCTTGCTTTCGCTCTTTTATCATCTGCATCCCGATGCTGATCCTTCTCAGATGAGCATCGCTGAGTTTTCCTTGTAACACTAGCACCAATGGTTAGTAGCGAACACCAGGGCGGCAACTGCCTTAAGTTGCAAAACAACAGACTGATAATCTGTTTCCGTACCAGGGGCCGGTACACACACCTTACCGTAATGCCCAGCATTGTCACAGGCGTACAAGGCATTGTGCATTGAGTACTACCAGGTGTTGGACTATTCTGACTGGTGAGGGCGGGTTAGGGGCTTCTCGCGCTTGTTATTGGGAGACCGACGAGCCTGATTGACACTGATGATACAATGTCGTTGAAGCACCTGTAGCTCAATGGATAGAGCACTTGACTTCGGATCAAGGGGTTGCGGGTTCAAGTCCTGCCAGGTGCGTTCTTCTCTAAACCGTCTCTCTAAGGGCGCTTTACACGCTGTTTGATAACAACCAGACAGTGATGGAGGGCAGAGCAGACGGTTTTTTCGTGTGCCAAAACGCGTTCAGCGACCATTTGACCCACAACCGCTGCGACCGCTTGACCCGTCTCTCGTCACCGCCCGGTTGCCTCATGGAAAGAGGGAATGAATAACATATAGAAGAGAAACGTTCTGCCAGGTCTTCAAAGCACATTACGGAGGCGCGTGCTGCTGCGCAACGGGCGAAGCTGGATGAACAGGCTGAAGATCGCCGCGCTACCCCCGAGACCACGAAAACGAGGAAAACGGGTTGGAAGAAAGCACAACGGGATCCGCTTGCTCGACGCCGCACCAGTACAACCATTGAACGCGCGATAGCAGACTACCTCGTCGATCACGAGGGCGGCAACTCCAGTCTGAAGACGCTGCAATGGCTCCAGACGGCCCTGGGGTTGCTGCGTCGTTTTCTGGAAGAGGAACGCGGAATCACCTAGGTCGGGGAGGTGGATGCCGCGCCTGGTTGGCCTCGATGAGGAAAACGCCGACCAGTCGTGGCAACGTACGCAGCGAGTGTCAAAAGTGTGTATGAGCCAAACTTTGTGACCGGTGACAGCTATTTTCGGAGGAACTTCGCTGTTCAAAGCAGCCAATCTTCAGTTTATGGCGCAACTATCGACCTGAAATCTTGTCCAAACGTTTCGCCTTCTGTATCAGAACCGTATCCCCGCGCTTCTTCAGCTTCATCTCAGCCTGTTCACAAATCCAACTCAGAGAGCCATGGTATACCTATCTTGAGTGAGTCAAAACAGAGGCGTTGGCAAACGCTTCCTCAAAGCACAAGCAGACCGAGAGAAGGAACTTTCCTTCCGGCGCGAGCCCAACTCTCGTCTCATGCTTGGTGTGCAGCATCGGTTGATTGCCAAAGCTCCTGCTTTTGTTTCACCATTCTGCAGGTCAATAGTGACCAGTGGAAGTTGATGCTCCTGCTCACACGAGCAAACGGAGGACCCAATCGCGCGAGAAGTCTTCCTTTGCTTTCAGGTGTAGCAGATGGCTCCAGGAAGCTGGTGCCTTTCGTTGGGTCACCAGCTTTTCAGGGATCGTGTCGAAGATCTCCGGGAGCTGTTCATGAAAGGATGTCTTTCATGGATTCGAAGATTGTCTCTCCCTCGAGGCGTATGCTGGATGCTAATGGTCTGAGCCCTCAGGAGGACTTACAGCGAGCCATGGCCTTGACCGACGAGGATCTGGCCCTGGTGACGGGAGCCCATGGTGGCAGAGGTTTTCACCATCACCATCACCATCACCATCGTCGGCGGCATCGTCGTCATCGTTCCCTGTGGTATTGGTATTAGACTACAGTGAACTCAACGGCCATCTTCCGCAAGGGAGATGGCCGAAGCCAGTAAGGTGATCCATCATGCTTCCTCCTCCTCGTTCCCTGTTTCGGGAACGTGCCTTGGCGCAGTATCAGCAGCGTCGGCAACAGACTCTGTTGCCACGGCTGGTGTCGCCCCCGGTCTTCCTCTGCTCCTGGATCCTCCTCAGCTGCTTGGCGCTTGCTGGTGGACTTGCCTGGTGGGCACAGGTTCCCATCTTCGTGTCAGGATCGGGTGTGCTTCAGGCGCAGCATGCTGGTTCCCCATCTGAGAGCACGCAGGTCATGGCCCTGCTTTTCTTGCCGACCTCAGAGGCGAGCCAGGTGCGCGTTGGACAACCTGTCCAGCTCCAGCTGGCTTCGACAGACCTCCAGTTCACAGGAACCGTGAGCCAGATTGAACCCGGGGCTATCAGCCCAATTGAGGCACGCCAGCGCTACGATCTCGTAGGCGAAGCCGCCGCAAGCCTCACCCAACCGTCGGTGGTGGTGGTCGTCAAGCCCGCAACTGCTCTTGCCGCCTCTCCCTATGCGGGGAGCCTGGTCGAGGCTCAGATCCAGGCCGGGACGCGCAGTGTCCTGACGCTGGTGCCGGGGATGGATCACCTGATTGGAGGCTAGCGGGTGGAAGACACGTTTCGGCAGAAGGTTTCCCAACAGCAGACCGCGAACAAGAGGGCGGAGGCAAGCTCACGTCCCTACCAACCCGGGCGTAGGGATATGAGCTTGCCTCCGCCCTGGCCTCCTCGTTCCTCATGCTGGCAGATGCTTCAGCGTGTCATGCGCCCCCGGCAGCGACGTCGGGTTTCCATGATGCAGCAAATGAGCGCTGTCGAATGCGGGGCGGCCTGTGTCGCGATGATCCTGGGCTATTATGGTCACCACACCAGCATGGAAGAGATCCGTGACCGCACGGGGGTAGGCCGAGATGGCCTGTCCGCGCTGGATCTGGTCCAGGCTGCACGCAGTTATGGCTTGCGCGTTCGCGCTATTGCTCTGCAGGAGCCAGATTTACGCGATGTTCGTCTGCCAGCCATCGTCCACTGGGCTTTCAATCATTTCCTGATCGTCGAAGACTGGTCTGAACGCTCCGTTGGGGTCGTTGACCCGGCGTCGGGACGCAGACGGATGACCGCCCAGGAGTTCGATGCAGGCTTCACGGGCGTGGTGATTATGCTCGAACCAGGTGAACAGTTCGTGCCTCGGCTCCCTACGGCCTCGCGCACGCTGTCCTCCTATGTGATCACGTACCTGAAACGGATGCCAATCATGCTGCTGCAGATCATCGGGGCCAGCTTGCTCTTGCAGGTCTTTGGCCTGGCAGTGCCTGTGCTCACCGAGGTGATCGTCGACCAGATTATACCGCTGAATATTACGAATATTTTGGGCTTGTTAGGCATAGGGCTGCTCATCCTGCTCCTGGCTCAATTCGTGACCCTGCAACTGCGTGCATCGCTGCTGGTCTATCTGCAGGCGCGGTTGGATACCCATCTGATGCCCGCCTTTGTCGAGCATCTGCTGCTCTTGCCAGCGCGTTTCTTTGAGCAGCGCTCCAACGGCGATCTGCTTGCCCGCGTCTCTAGCAACACGGCCATCCGAGATTTAGTGGGAACGCACCTGGTTGCGGCCATCCTCGATAGCGGTTTGATCGTCACCTACCTGGCACTGTTGCTGGTGCAGTCCTTGCCCTTCGGACTGCTGGTGCTGGCCATCGGGGCGTTGCAGGTCCTCGTCCTGCTCTTGTCCTCCGGGGCCTTGCAGGCACGCGCCCGTCGTGAATTGGAGGCGCAAGGCAAAATGCAGGGCTACCTGGCGGAACTGCTGACCGGGATGGCCACGGTCAAGGCAGCGGGGGCCGAACAACAGGCGTTCGAGCAGTGGTCCAATCTGTTCTCTGACCAGGTCAACCAATCGACGCGTCAGAATTATCTGTCTGCGAGCATCAACACGATCATGAGCAGCTTGAACGAAGTGTCGTCGCTGGGCTTGCTCTGGATGGGTGCCATCCAGGTGCTGCAAGGGACCATGCAGGTCGGCACCATGCTCGCCCTCGTCGCGCTTTCCAGTGTCATCCTTACTCCGCTTGAGTCCCTGGTCACCAGTGGGCAGGAGCTGCAGATGATTCGCGCTCATCTGCAACGACTCGTTGATGTGCTGGAGGCTGCCCCAGAGCAAGAGGTGCAGCAGGTTCACGCTCCCCCGCGACTCAGCGGGCGCATCCGGCTTGACCAGGTAAGCTTTCAGTATGATCCGCAAGGGCAGAAAGTGCTGCAAGATATCACAGTGCAGATCGAAGCGGGACAGAAAGTGGCGCTGGTTGGGCGAACCGGATCAGGCAAGAGTACGCTGGGCAAACTGTTGCTGGGTCTCTGCCAGCCGACAGAAGGGGAGATCTGCTATGATGATATCCCGTTGCACAGGTTGAACTATCAGCAGGTGCGGGCCCAATGCGGAGTCGTCTTACAAGATGTGTATGTCTTCAATGGGTCAATTCGGCAAAATATCACCTTCTACAATCCTGAGTTGAGTCTGGCGCAGGTTATCGAGGCGGCCAAGATAGCAGGGCTACACGACGAAATCATGCAGATGCCAATGGGATACGAAACCATGGTCTCGGAACAAGGATCCACCCTCTCCGGCGGACAACGCCAGCGCCTGGCGCTGGCTCGTGCCCTGGTGCATGCGCCTGTTATTCTCTTGCTCGATGAGGCCACCAGTTCTCTCGATGTCATCACCGAGCGAGTAGTGGAGCGCAATCTCGACGCATTGGGGTGTACCCAAATCGTGATAGCCCATCGGCTGAGCACGATTCGCAACGCAGATAGGATCCTCGTCCTTGACCAGGGACGCATCGTGGAGAGCGGGTCACACGAGGAGTTAGTAAAGCAGAACAGATATTATGCCCGGTTGATCCGCAACCAACTCTCTGCAGAAGAGCAGAAAGTTTGCTGATCCTTCTCCTTGTAGCACGAGCAGACCGTGTATGTATGAGATGAACTGAACTCTCAGCCTGGTCTCAGCCTCGTCTTAGGATCGCTTCATATCGGCATGTTATACTTTCCATAGCATAAAGGAGACATGAATATGTAACACAACAGGGGCCTCCACAAGGAGATGAGGGACTCACAGGCTTTTTTTGATCCTCCTGGAGGCGACCCCGTAGTCATAGAAATTGGAGGAAGGCCGATGAAAGCACACCTTTTGATTGTAGATGACGACCCACGCATCACAGACCTGTTGCGACGTATCCTCGCCTATGAAGGGTATAGTGTCACTATCGCGGCTAGCGGCAGCGAGGCCCTCAATCGTTCACTGGAGCATCCCCCCGATCTGATCGTGCTCGATATCATGTTGCCAGGGCTGGACGGGCTGGAGGTGGCGCAGCGGCTGCGTGCGGCAGGCGACAACGTGCCGATACTTATGCTCACGGCGCGTGATGCGGTCGCTGACCGGGTGAAAGGACTCGAGACAGGAGCGGACGACTATTTGGTAAAGCCATTTGCCCCTGAAGAACTGGTGGCACGTGTCAAGGCCCTGCTGCGGCGAAACCAGGAGGAGCAGCACGAGGTCTTGCGCTATGCCGATGTTGAGCTGGATACTGGTACCCGTGTAGCCCATCGTGGCACGCGTGAGATTGAACTCTCCCCCACCGAGTATGAGTTGCTCGCGCTCCTCATGCGTCGTCCGCGCCAGGTACTCACCCGTGAGATCATCCTGGATCGTGTCTGGGGGCTGGATTTCGAAGGCTCCTCCAATGTCCTGGAAGTCTATGTCGGCTACTTGCGTACCAAGCTGGAGGCGGAGGGTGAGCCACGGCTCATCCATACTGTTCGCGGTGTGGGCTATGTCTTCAAGGAGTAGGGCCCTGTGCACGTCCGTGTCGACTTCGGTGGTTTCGGTGGTGAAGGTCCCGACTTTGGGGGAGGTGATTTTGGTGGTGGCAGCGACTGGTAGTGATTCTGGATCCTGAATCTCTGCCTGAGCCTGCTCCGCCTATTCGACGGTAGCGATGATCGCTAGTACAGGTACTCCTTCAGTTTCCAATCGCGGCTCGTAGCATGTAGTTTCTGCAAAGCCCTCAACTCGATTCGGCGGATACGCTCACGTGTCACCCCTAACACTTCACCTACCTCTCGCAATGTACGATGACAGTCATCATCCAGACCGTAGCGCAAATGAAGTACCCTATACTCTTGTACTGTCAAGCTCTTAAGAGCCTTCTCCACTTCCTCCCTGAGCATCTCGTGACAGACACGATCAGCAGGATCTTGCTCCGCCTGATCTTCGATAAAGTCCCCAAGATGGTGATCTTCTTCCTCACTCACTGGCATTTCCAGGCTTTTCAGCTCCTGGCTGTACATGATGATTTCCTGCAGCTGCTCTGAGGGTAGCGCCAACTCTTTGCCAACCTCTTCGAGCGTTGGTTCGCGCCCTAACTCCTGTAGCAGACGACTGTTGATACGAAAGAGACGATTGATCTTCTCGATCATATATACAGGAAGACGAATCACTCGTATCTGATCGGCAATGGCACGAGTAATGGCCTGGCGAATCCACCAGATCGCATAGGTACTAAACTTGTAGCCCCTGGTCACATCAAATTTCTCGACAGCACGTATGAGGCCAATGTTCCCCTCCTGAATCAGATCCAGTAAGTTCACACGACACCATCCCGATAATTGTGTAAAGACCAGCCTTCCCAAAGAGGGTCATTTTAGATGAGAATACAGGCATAAGATGTTCCTTTGGAACACGTTACTCATTTCACCAAAAGGAGAGTGTTATGCCTGTATCCAAGAAAAAGCCTACCACATTGACTTCTGAAGGTTCAACACAGGAGTCATCGTCACCCGTCCTGCCGGAGCAGGAAGACTTTCGTCAGTATTTACGTCGCCTTGCCGTAAGTGCCATCCAAGTTTTGATCGAACAAGTCATGTGTGAAGAACTGGAGCAGTGCATCGGAGCCTCCTGGGGAGAATGTACTCCCAATCGCCGTGGGTATCGCAATGGTTCCTACACCCGCGATTTAGTGACTCCCACAGGGCGTATTGAGGATCTCAAAGTCCCGAGAGATCGGGAAGGGGAGTTTCACAGCCAGGTCTTCGAGCGCTACAATCGCTACGAACCAGAGGTGGCCGAAGCACTGACCCAAATGTTTGTCAGTGGGACAAGCACGCATAAAGTCGGAGAGGTTGCCGCCACCCTCATGGGGGTTGCACCCAGTGCCAGTGCGGTGAGCCGTCTGAACCAAACGTTGACTGAGCAATATGCAACGTGGCGAGAGCGTCCTCTGCTCCCCCACTACCGCATCCTGTACCTGGATGGCATCCATTTTACGGTTCGGCATGGGACCCAAACCGATTCGACCATCATCTTAACAGCACTTGGCGTGGATCTGGAAGGGAACAAGGACGTGTTAGCATTGCGGGCCTGTGCTGAGGAAGACAAAGACGGATGGAGTTGCCTCTTACAAGACCTGCGCAGCCGTGGCGCCACCCAGATGGATCTGATTGTGACCGATGGACATGAGGGACTCCTCGCTGCTGTCTCTGCCCTCTTTTCAGCGACTCCCCGGCAACGCTGTGTGGTGCATAAACAGCGCAATGTGCTCAACGCCATTCCCCATCGTGAGCGCAAAGAGGTCAGCACGGAATTAGCCGGGATCTTCAAGCAGGAGAAGAAAGAGGATGCGCTGCTCAATTTGGCAGCTTTTAAAGCCAAATACCAGAAGCGCTATCCCGAAGCCATCCGTAGCCTCTGTGAAGATGAAGAGCATCTGCTGACGTTTTATACTTTTCCACCGGTCATGCATCGCTACATTCGGAGCACCAATGCCATTGAAAGTTTCTTTAGCAATGTCCGGCAGCGCACGGATCAGATTGACGCCTTTACGACAGAAACCAGTTGCCTGACCATCGTGTGGGCGGTGATGCAGGATATCCACTTGCCGAAAATTCCGGTTGGTTAAAGGCTGAGCACTGATCGACTTGCCAATGAGCTATCAACCAGCCAGAAAGGCTGGATCGGAGGGAGATGGCGTTTGCCAGCCACCCTGTGTAACAACAGGGCCTCAACGATCATTTTCCGGCAGGATTTGTGGGACGCTTGGGCAGCATTTTTCTGTTCTCTTCGAGTGTGGATAGAGGGGGTGGCCTGCTCTCTTTGCCTATTTCTTTCCTCCTGGTCTTTACACAAAACTCGGTATGGTGTCTTTTTGCAACGTTGACAACGAGCCGCAAGTTGGCCTCGATGAGAGCACACCGAGCCTCCTCAGCGGCCGTAATAATGTGATGATTGACATGGGCTCCTGCCTTGAGACGCTCGAGCTTTCCACGCTGTATGCGCTGTACCAGGTCGAGTTCTTGCTCAGCAGAGAGCAGGGGAATACGACGAATCTCCCGCAGATACACCTGCACGAGATCGACCTCCCTATCCTCTCGATCAGCAACCAAGAAATCTAAGCCCTTATCGAGCGTATTCGATTCACGAGAGGCCTTCAACCTGGCATCACCAGCATCTTCGGATTCTGGCTCCCAGTCTGCTGATGATTCTTTCGTTGTATAGAGGGTGCTCATAGGCACTCCGTCCTTTCTGGCCAATCTGACAGACGAGTTTCTATGATACTAGAGTCATCCGTCATTCATGCGCGAGGGAGGGGTAGAGGAAGGGATAATCGTAGAGCAGAACCCTCCGCATCCTCCCACTACGAGCATACCCGCTTCAAATGAGATGATGCTGTAGATTGGCTGAGACCGGGCTGAGAACTGAGGATGAGTCGAACAAGCACACAATAAACTATGATACATTCTCAGACTCATCTCAGCTACCTCACAGTGTGAGTTCATACCAGTGCGATATGCTATGACCAGGAAAGGGGAAGGGTAGTTGCGTAGAGGCTCTATTCCCTCCTTCCATAGAAGAGATAGTGGGTCTCTACATGTGGTTGAGATTCCACAGTAGAGCAAGGTGTTCGTTACATGTTTGCGGTAGGACTGCATGAGTACTCCTGCCCACATATTTTGAAGGGAATATATCAATTGGATGCAGGCTCCCTCGTAGGGGTGCTGGCGGTATGTGCGCTGGTGGCTACCAATGGCTTCTTCGTCGCAGCAGAGTTTGGATTGGTGAAGGTGCGTCAAACGCGCATAGATGAGCTTGCAGCCCAAGGCAAAAGCGTTGCGAAAGTGGTGCAGGATGAACTTAAGCACCTGGATAGCTACATTGCTGCTACGCAACTTGGTATTACCCTGGCCAGTCTGGCATTGGGCTGGATCGGCGAGCCTTCCCTGGCACACCTCATCGAGCCGCTGTTCGCCTTCGCTTGGGACGCAACCGCAATAGAGCTTGCCCATAGTGCCGCTGTAACCATCAGTTTCTTCCTGATTATGATGTTCCATATCGTCCTTGGAGAACTGGTTCCCAAATCGATTGCCTTACAGCGCAGCGAGGGAACGGCGCTCTTCGTTGCTCGTCCCCTGTACCTGTTTGCGCGTCTCTTTCGCCCATTCATTGTACTTATGAATGGGTTTGGCAACCTGGTCGTGCGCGCATTAAGCATGCAAGCTACCAGCGAGTATGCCTCGGTCCACACGGTCAAAGAATTGGAGATGCTGGTCGCGCAGAGCCACAAGGCTGGTCTCCTGGATAATGAGGAGGAGGTACTCTTGCGGCGTGTCTTTGACTTTGGCGATAAGACCGCCCAGCAGGTGATGGTGCCGCGTACCGAGATTATAGGCGTGTCCAAGGACATCACATTCGAGCAATTCCTGGAGAAAGCTGCCGAGGAGCGCTATACCCGCTTTCCTGTGTATGAGGGAACACTGGACAACATTATTGGCGTGGTCCACATCAAAGATGTGTTTGCTTTAGTTAGCAAGAGGAGGTCCGACGAACCATTTACTGTCCAGAGCATACTTCGACCGGTCTTGAACGTGCCAAAGACGGCATCGATCACCAAACTCATGGCTCTGATGCAAAACAAAAAAGCACACCTCACCGTGGTCATTGGCGAATACGGTGAGACGGCTGGTATCGTCACCCTGGAAGACATCATGGAAGAAATTGTCGGAGAGGTGCAAGACGAGTTCGATACGCTGGAGGAAGGTGTGCGCTCTGAGGTGGAGTTACAGGCAGATGGGTCCTATTCAGTGGATGGTCTTATGTCGATTGGTGCCTTCGCTGAGAAGTTTGGAGTGAGCTTTGGTGATATCTACTATGCGACGATCGCAGGCTACGTGTTGGGTGAGCTTAGCCGCATTCCCAAGGTTGGCGACACTGTCTACATAGATGGGTACCGGCTCCAAGTAGAAGCAATGGACCATTTACGGATTGCCCGCCTGCGGGTTGAACGTGCCGAACAAGTTGCTGCGGACCTTCATGAGAATAGAGTGAGAACAAAAGGAAACGAGTGATGCTTTCAGGAACTATCTGGTTCATGAGCGCAGAAGACATGGGAATGCAGTATGCCAGCTCTATCACTAAACGAATGGATCAAGCTACTCAGTGAATTCTACAATCAATATGGATATCTGACCGTGTTCCTGGGCACTCTGGGTGAGAATACCGCACTCCTCGGTTTGCTCCTTCCTGGAAACTCGTTAGCATTATTGGGAGCCGTGTATGCCCGTCTCGGTACCCTCAACTTGGGTTGGGTGATCTTCCTTGCCTCACTTGGAACGATCCTTGGCTATCACATCGACTACCTCCTTGGGCGGTTCGTCCTGGCCCGTGTTGCCACTGGGTGGAGCACAAGCAGGCTGGGTCGCCGCATACGGCTGGCCGGGCGGCTGCGCCTGGCGCGTATACTGATCGCAAAATATGGGGGGAAGGCGATTCTCATTTCGCACCTGATCGGGCACTTATGTTCGTTTGTGGCACTGAGTGCCGGTATGACCAGGATGGACTACCGGCGCTTCTTGGTGTATGAACTGGTGGCCGCTTCCTTCTGGAACACGGCCTTCTGCTTGCTCGGATATCTTCTGGCTGCAGAAGTTGACCGCCTGCAGATGCTGATCGAGAGAGCAGGCTGGGTATTCCTAGGCGTCCTCGTGCTGCTGTTCCTCGCCTGGCGCTTTTTTGGGCAGCGCATGAGGAAACGTATTCGGCAAGAGCGCCGCGAAGCCCGGCGCAGAGCTAGAAGCGCAGTTCTACCGTGAGGTCTTATCGAGCACCGGATCTCTCATAGGGAAGATCATCGCTCACCACGAGAATTTGGACGAAGACACTACTGTGAACGATGCAACCTTGCCCGTTTCTCTCCGTCACTTGTGCGGTCAACACCCGCGTGAGTGTTTCTCCTGCCGGTGTTCCTCGCACGTCAAATTCGACATCGATGGAATGCACTGTATGGTTGAGCACATTTCCCTCGATCATCCAGATGACATGCAAGGGTTCCTGCATCCCTTCCGTTTCGATGCGGTAGTGCCCCTTCACCGGCCTGAGCGCGGCATACGACTCGGTTACTCGCAGGCGAATATCCCCTGTAATTACGACCCTTGGCATTCCATCAGTTCCCGGAACCCTAGCTGGAACGTGCGATACTTCTTTCAAAAGGGACGCTTGTATTGCTCGCGCTTGTGTTGGTTCCACTTGTTTTAGCGTGTCGCTCATGCTTACTTACTCCTAATATTGTTGTGCAATTGGATGATTATCCTCGCATCAAGAGGAGCATAGTGTATCTGTGTGAGTTGGCGCTGTGGATGGGCTGAGATGGAACTGAGAAGGTTTGATCCAGACCTCTGGAACTCAAAACCTGGAAACATGCAAAAGCGAGTAATTTGAGTGCTCACCTTTTCTCAGTTCTATCTCAGTTACTGCACAGGCTCAATTCATCCCGGTGCGATATGCTACGTATGTCTCACCTGGCAGGAGTCAGGAGAGATCAATCTACATCGAAAAATCCCTGGATGCCTCCAGGGGAATACAAATCAATATGCTATACTCCCATACAGAGTGAAACACACCAGTGGTCCTGTATATCGACAGCGAGCATCGAAATGAAAATGGTCATGCATACACGTCAGGCATCGCAGCCAAAGCGGGCTCTCCCCCGTTCGCTGCGGCTGCGGCTGATCCTCTGGTACGGCTCACTTATCGCCGTTGCACTGGGTTGCTTTGCGCTCCTTTTCCTGCTCTTGACGACCGATGCCATTGATTCGAGCGTGAATAGCGCGGTACGGACCGAGGCGCGCGTCGCCATGCTGGATGTGCTGGATGGTCTATCTGCTGCTCCACCATACTGGCCAGGACAACTGACGATGCGAGTTGATGCATACCGCGACCCAGGCGTCGTGGTCGAGATCCTGGATGCGCAGGGCCGGGTGCGCTACCTTTCTACGAGTGACACGCGTATTCCACTCAGCAAAGATACGACCCGTATCGTGCTCACTGGCCAACCGCCTGTTCTGTATGATACGGTGGTGGATGGTCAGCACGTGCGAGTGGAAGCGTTACCCATCCGAGCGCCAGTGCATGGAGTGAGCGGGAATACCAATGGCCTGCCAATGGGAAATGGCCCGGTGATCGGCGTGCTGCTCGTCGCGAAGTCGCTCTCTGATGTCGATGCAACCACGCTGTTGTTACAATCGCTCCTGCTGATCTCTGGAGTCGCCACGCTGGCGGGAACCCTGATCGCGAGCTGGCTCATCGCAACACGTGTGCTGCACCCCCTTTCGGAACTGGTGGCAACGGCACGATCCATCGCCGCCTCCACGGCGCGAGGCACACGCATTGGCAATTTGAGCCGGCGCGTGCCCCAACCTCGCGGGCGCGACGAGATGGCGCAGGTCGTGGAGACGTTCAATGAGATGCTCGCGTCTTTGGAAAGCGCTACACAAGCGCAGCGCCGCTTCGTCGCCGACGCCTCACACGAACTGCGCGCGCCTCTCACCACCATCCAGGGCAACCTTGCCTTCTTGCAGCGCCATCTCAATGAACTGCCACCAGGGGAGCGCGGCACCATGCTTGCCGATGCACATGGGGAGACGTTACGACTCGCGGAACTGGTGGAGGAGCTCTTGCTCCTGGCACGTGCAGATGCCAGCTTAGATACACTGCTCGGAGCACAAGCGGTGGAGACAGCAGCAGAGGAGAGCCCACGAAGCGCTCCACCAGTCGAACTTGACCGCGCTGTGCTCCAACTGGTGCGCCAACTACGCAGGCGATTGGGCATCGAAGGATCGAAGTTGCGGCTCGAGGTCGGCCACATTGAGCCAGTGCGCGTGCGCGGAGACGAAGAGAGCCTGCGCCGGGTCACATTGATCTTGCTTGACAACGCCGTCAAGTACACACCGATTCGCGACGAGGAAGGTGCGAGCCGTGTCATTGTGTCGCTGGAGCGAGCCAAGGGACAGGCCGTGCTGCGTGTGCGTGATACGGGCATCGGCATCGAGCCTGCTGACCTGCCGCACATCTTCGAGCGCTTCTACCGTGCCGACCGCGCACGCTCACGCCAGGGCACAGGATTAGGCCTCTCTATCGCGCAAACCTTAGTGGAGCGGCTTGGTGGTCGCATCACCGCCGAGTGCATACCCGGCAAAGGCAGCACCTTCAGTGTCTGGCTTCCTCTTGCCTGAAAGTGCATTGGTCCATTTTGCATATAGCTCTCGTACTCATCGAAGCCGGAGTCAGTTCCATCTTCGGGATCAGTGAGAGGTGGCCGGCTCGTCCTGCCTTTCTTCACCCAGCATCTGCTCCAGGGCACGTTGCTCGGTATCCGAGGAGATGGAGAGATCGTAGTGACTGCTCCGGACGGCATCGGTGTACGCCTGGACATCGCTTTCGAGGTAGCCCAGGCGATCCAACGTCTCCCGCATCATCTCCAGTCCGCCTTCCAGTTCAGGATAAATGACATGCTGAGCGTCTAACGCAAAGAGCCGGTGTACGCCCTCCTGGGTAGCAGCTCGCACAATGATGGGTGCGTGCGGAACTTCTGCGCGGACTGTTGCCACCACAATGGATGCCGCAGCTTCATCCGGCAGTGTCACTACCACCGCACGAGCCTGCTTCAGGTGGACACGTGAAAGGATATCTGAATTTGCGGCGTCTCCATAGAGAGTAGGAACTCCCTGACGTTCCAGTTCTGTGACGCGCCCAATATCTTGTTCGACCACCAGGCGTGGGATACCGAGGTGGCCGAGGACATTCACCAGATGCTGCCCCACTCGTCCGCAGCCGATGACAACGACATGATCTCGCAATGACTCCGCTATGGGAGCTTGAACAGGGCCATGCCGATCCAGGAGAGACCAGAAGGTGGGAACCTTCCGCAGGTGCGCTTCGATCCAGGGGAGCGCCCGGAACAGGAACGGATTGAGGGTAATAGAGAGCAGCGCACCAGCCAGCAGCAGCGAATACTGCTCCTCCTTGAACAATCCCAATGCGATACCAGCCGTGCCAAGTATGAAGGAGAATTCCCCAATCTGACTGCGCCCGGCAGCAAGGATCAGCGCAGTGCGCGCCGGTCGCGGAAAGAGCATCCCTTGCAGGACCGTCAGCACAAATTTGCCCAGGACGATGACCATGACGAGCAAGAGTACCTCTCCCGCATGAGAGAGCACATACAAGGGATTGACCAACATTCCCACCGACACGAAGAACAGGACGGCAAACGTTTCCCGGAACGGGACCATCTCAGCCCCCACCTGGTGGCTGAGTGCCGATTCGCTTACCACTACCCCTGCCAGGAAGGCACCGAGCGCCAGGGAAACACCAAAGACAGACGAGGCGCCAATAGCTATCCCTACAGTAATCACGACAATCGCGACAATGAAGAGTTCCCGAGAACGCAAGTGCGCTATCCGTAGCAGGAACCAGGGAATGATCCGCGTTCCGGCCACTAACATCAGTACGGCAAATGCTCCGGTTTTCAGCAGAGCCAGGCCAGCCGTTTGCCAGAGCGGCTCCTGCGTATTCGTGGAGAGCGCAGGGAGTAGCACAAGAATGAGGACCGCGACCAAATCTTCCAACACCAGCCAGCCGATAGCCACCTGCCCATGCGAGGTATTGAGCAGCCCCTGATCCATCAAATTGCGGATCATGACCACAGTACTGGAAATGGAGAGAGCCAATCCAAGCAGGATGCTAGCAGCGAGCGACCATCCCCACAGGTGAGCCAGCAGCAGGCCTAGCCCTGTGATCAGGCCTACCTGGATGAGCGCCCCGGAAATAACGGTATCGCGAACCGCCCATAGGTCGCGCAGCGAGAAATGCAGGCCGACATCAAACAGGAGAAAAATCACACCGAGTTCAGCGAGCTGCTGGATCGTGAAGAGATCACCGCTGAAGCCAGGCGTGAAGGGGCTGATAGCGACACCGGCCAGCATATACCCCACCATGGATGGCAGCTTCAGGCGGCGAGCAAAAAGCCCGCCCACGAAAGCCGCTAGGAGCGCCACAGTAATATTGGTCAGGATTGGAAGTTCATGCTGCATCTGCTTCCTCCTTCCTCAGCAGAATTGGCCTCCGAGTAGTATGATAGTGCCTGTTTGTCCCGTTATGCATCTTAAGATAAAGCATGGTAACGATCCTCCATAAATCTCTTTCATTATTCTTCTAGCTATTGATTATCTCCACCTATGGTTAGATATTCAGGAGCTGAGGCAAGAAACCAGAGTACAGTGAGACTCATCACATCCTCCCATATGAACATATCATGTTGATGTGAGACAATTCTGTGGGAAGTCTGAGATACAGCTGAGAAGCAGAGGGAACATTGACCTGAACCCCTGCCCAAACGTTTCACCTGCTGTATAAGAACAGTGTCTCCTCGCTTTCTCAGCTTGATCTCAGCCTTTTCACAAGTCCAACTCAGAGAGCCGGGCTAAACTTGTCTAGGGTGAGTCAAGAGAGAGGCGTTGGTAAACGCTTGCTACCAACATGGCGAGACCGAGAGCAGGAGCCTTCCTTATTAAGTCTGATCCGCTGTATGCAGTTGAGATAGTCTATTTGTGGGGGTTGCTATGTCCAGAATAAGCATACAGCTATTTGGGCGATTCTGTATCCAACGTGACGAACAGGTATTAGCTGGCTTCGAAGCACACAAGATACAGGAATTGTTCTGCTACCTTCTGCTCCACCGACATCATCCTCTTTCTCGCGAGTCTTTGGCCAGCCTGTTGTGGCCTGATACCACTACCGCCCAGTCAAAGAAGAAGTTACGACAGATGCTTTGGCAGCTTCAGTCTGCCCTGGGTTCCCAAAAGGAAGCCATTCATGATCGTCTACTACTGGTCGAACCAGAGCGGGTTCAAATTAACGTCGAAGCTGATCTCTGGCTTGACGTGGCGGTATTTGAGAGGACTTTTGAATTTGTTCAGAGCATAACGGGCCAGGAGTTAGACGCCCAGAAAGCGCAGGCGTTGCATGACGCTGTGCAACTTTACCGGGGTTCAATGCTGGAAGGTTGCTACGAGGACTGGTGTCTGTACGATCGTGAACGCTTGCAGAATATGTACCTGGCTATGTTAGAAAAGCTGATGAGTTATTGCGAGGTACACGGTGGTTACGATGCTGCTGTACTTTACGGTATGCGTGTCATAAGCTGCGACAGGGTTCGCGAACGCGTATACCGGCGATTGATGCGCCTGCACTATCTGAATGGAGACCGGGCGGCAGCTTTACGCCAGTACGAGCAGTGCTCCGCTGCTCTAGACGAAGAACTCGGCGTGAAGCCCTCAAAACGCACTGTAGCCCTCTACAAGCAGATTCTGATGGAACAACTCGTCGAGCCAGAGCCAACTTTCACACCAGGCGGGGCCCAACCAGTGCTCGAGGTGTCGGCCTCTCCCCTGATGGAGCTGCTTGGTCAGCTTACACAATTTCAAGGGGTTCTGGCCGACCTCCAAAACCAGATGCAGCAAAGCATTCAGAAAGTGGAACACGCCTTGAACAACAACTCTAACCTACACTATCCGACTACAGTCGGTGAGGTAAAAGACGCTAAAGGGACGCCCAGGAGACGTTGAGAGACGCTAAAATCCATCAAGAGAGACCTCCTGGAGACGCTGCTTGAGACACCTGCATGTTATGGTTAATTTGAACCAGGGAAGGCTCGGTCAAGGCGAGTGAAATCAAGCCCGGATGAACTGGAAAACGAGGGCAACTATGGATGAGATCGAGTCCGAAGCCCAATCGTTCATCGTCAGGATCTGGGTCGAAGAACGTGCCGAAGGAGCAGGCAGAGGTGTCTGGCGCGGTCATATCACCCATGTGTCCAGCGGCAGACGCCGCTATCTCAAGAGCCTGGACGAGATCGGGGACTTCATCGCACCTTACCTGGAGGCAATGGGCGTAAAGCTTGGGATGCGCTGGTACATGAGACACTGGTTGAAACGCTTGACAGACCGAAGGTAAGCATTGACCAGCCCTCTCTCGAGAGTGTCAGTCTAGAAGAGGAATTGATGAGGCAGGTACAGCGAATCTGTGATCCGTCAATTCAACAGTTTTTTTCAAGGAAGGAGATTGAACATGAATCCCAATGGTGTAGAGATTGTACGAGTCTATACGCGAGAGTTTGGTGGGACAATCGCTGATACCACGCCTCACGTCACTGCCCCTACTTTCCATTTCCAAGTCGTAGTCGAGGCCGAGGCAGGATCTGTTAAACAAGGAGATGGTTCGCCTTACCGATTTGCTATTGAAGCATTTGATCTAACTACAGGAAACAAACCTCCCGGCGCTTTTTCTAAAGTTGCTAATGGGTACTTTACCGGCGGTCCTCCCCCAGCTGGTTGGCCTGCTCACTCTGAGGTCTTTACTATAACTCTGACTGCGGCTGAAGCTACTGCTGTGGAGGATCATATCCTCAGATACGTCGCTTCTCTGGTTACTCCACCTCCTGGGCCAGGTGTTACACCACAAATTGTATCCTTTGCTGAAAGTCCGCTGTTTATTGTAGTGGCGGCATTGTAGTGGCGACAGGCTAGCAACGGAGATCTGAGCATGAGCGCGACGGTTTCCTCACCGTCGCGCTCATTGGCGGGCAAAAGATTTTCTTGTGGAATAGGACTCATGTGGTTGTCCGTTGTGCTTAATGGTGGCTTGCTCCAAATTGGGTACGTTCGTAAATTCAATTGCTGGCGACCACATGGGTCCTCCCTCGCTTCACTCTCCCCACCCCTACAGGACTATGCCGCCTCCCAAGGGCCCTAGAAAAGACATATGCATGAAAGACCCTTTGTGACAGGCTTCCCTATTACACCTATCAGATGGGTATGCAATGGTGGAAACGTCCTACATCCAAAAACGTCATAGTATATGAAAGAGTTCTTTTATGATGAGAGGTGTCAGGATGAACTGTCGACGCTGTAAAGCACCGCTGAGGCCGCGGGCACGTTTCTGTCGGAGATGTGGCTTACTCGCCGCTCCAGCGTCTTCCGACGACAATCTTGCCGGTAACCTATCTCCGCTCTACCAGCCCATATCCAGAAATGCAGCACCAACAGGCTCGCCGACATCACAGCAAATACCGCAAACACCACAGTTCCAGTTCCAGCCACAGTCAGCATTGCAGAATTCGGCCCTCTCGCAAAGGAGTTTAGCAATGAATGCCAATGATGCAAAACTGGTAAGTGTGTATACTCGAGAGGCGAATAGAAACATCCCTAGTTTTTGTCTCAGAGTAAGCGGTGCGGCGGATGGAGAGAACGTTTCACTTGAAGTGGTGGTAGAAGCTGGAGCGGGAATGGTACTAGGCCGCTCTGGTGCCCCTTACTTATTGTCTCTCGTCGCTTTTGATATCACTTCGGGACAAAACGCGAATCCCTGTTATGCTTTTGCGAAGACGGTGATAGAACATTTTAACAGTACCATTGGTACCATCAGCCAGTGGCCTGAGTACAGGTCAGTGTTTCCTGTAACTCTTACTCAGGCTCAAGCTGATGCTTTGGTGGGCCATGTTCTGCAGTATACCGTTACCCTCATTAGTCCTCCCCCGGGTAGCGGTAACCCCGCAAATGTTGTCTCGTTTCTGAGAAGTGAACCATTTATACTGGTATAATGACTTGACGCTGGCAGAGGCAGAAAGGGCAATCTCTGGAAGTCGAAGAGGCGTGATCCCTATCTCCAGCTGTCGCTTGTCCCTGCACCTGTTTCAAGAGAGCGGTAAGGGATCATAGTTATGAGGCCATGCGCAATCTACGCTCAGAGACTTCATCACTGAGGCTCTCGCACATTCACCAACACAGTCACCCCTGGCGGCAAAACTAGAACTACCGCCCAAACAGATCATTCAGCTTATTCATCGCCTCTTGTTGCATCGGCGGCAACACATGAGAATTGATATTCATCGTCATAGAGATATCACTATGTCCTAAAAGCTCCTGCACCACCTTCGGATGAATGCCCATACCCAAGAGGATGGTAGCCGTACTGTGCCGCAGGTCATGGAAGCAAATAAGCGGCAATCCCGCGTGGCTTAGCAGCCGATTACGATTACCGGTAGTTTGTTGACAAGGGATCAAGCTGAACTGTAGAGTGAGATAGCCTGCCCCGCTTCGCTCAGAGGGGTGATGCTGCCAGAGCAAGAATGCCCTGCCGAGATCTCTTTCCATTGATTCTCAGTTCCATCTCAGCTCCTCCACAGAACCAGTTCATATGGACAACGTATGCTTATGCTGGGAGGACAGCAGTGCTTCAACGAATGCTCGTTTGATGACGTATTGGCAGCGCAAGGAGAAGATGTATGCAGAAGGTGCGTGATCTATTGCGGCAAATATGAGATCCTTCAACAAGGAGAAGGTGATCGTGCTATCCATGAGCAGCAAAGCCTCTTTCTCATATCGTTCATTTGTAGAACAGGAGATTTTCCATGTGGCACAGCAATAGATTTCTTCTCACTTTGTATCTTGTTGTCGTGTCCTTAATCTTGATCATCATCATGCTCAGCATAAGTAGTGCAGGTCAATAGAAGAGCTGAGAGCGTTTACGCTTGAGAGCTTCTCAGACTCAGTTCAGCCTGGTCACAGGGGTAGTTCATACGAATAGCTTATGCTCACTATAACAGGGATAAGGAAGAGATAACTATCTTTTCGCTCTCTTGGAATGAGGAAACGAAACAACCACGTTGTGAGTACAAACAATAGGGAGAAACAGATGCTATCTACGCAACATCAAGGACGTTTTCGTGCATACGTTCAGCGCCTTGTCACCTGGCACACCAACTCTGTAGCCCAGCTTCCGCGCTGGCGTCATCCGCTGGTCGGCTATCTTGTTGGCCTCCTGTTGGTAGGTCTCGGTCTGGGCGTGGGAGTGGCGGAGACACACCTGTTGCTCCCATTCTCATTTCCCGGCGTTCCGCTCCTGTTTGCCATCGTACTGGTGGCCCTGCTGTGGGGTGTAGGACCAGCCGTCTTTGCCATTCTGTTGAGCCTGCTCGTGCTCGATTACTGGTATGTTCCACCCTTTGGAACACTCGGTGCCTACGGATGGAGCGGCATGCTTCAACTGCTCACGTTTGCCAGTGCTGGCATCATCATTGCCCTACTCACGAATCAGCGTGAGGTTGCGCGTGTGCGAGCACTGGTGGCCGAACGCGAAGCGGTTCTGCGGGCCAACCAGCTCGAAGCGACGTTTGAGGCCATGAACGATGGGGTGGTCGTCTATACCAGGCAGGGGCAGGTGCTCCACACCAATGCGGCGACCCGCCGCCTCTTTGGATTGGGTGCTTTGCCATTCAACGATGAGGTGCGTTTGAGGCAGGAACTGCTCCTCCAGGCGGTGCAACGGGATGAGCAGGGGCGGCTGCTCTCGGAGAAGCAGCGTCCACTCTCTCGTCTACTCGCAGGCGAGGTCCTCACCGGTACGCAAGCCACCGATGTGTGCGTGCAGACACCTGACGAGCGTCAAGTGGTCCTCAACATGAGTGGGGCTCCGATCTGGAAACGCCTGCGGGGAAAGACGTGCCTGTCTATGGCGATGCCGACCGTCTCGTGCAAGTAGTCACAAACTACCTGACGAATGCGCTCAAATACTCATCGGCAGATCGACCCGTCGAAGTCCGTCTGCACACGGATGAGCATAGTGCACAGGTCTCGGTGCGTGATGAGGGACCGGGACTGTCTGCGGCGGAACACGAGCGGATCTGGGAACGCTTCTATCGCGTGCCAGGCATCGAAGTGCAGAGCGGGTCTGGAGGAGGACTGGGTGTGGGTCTCCATGTGTGTCGAACCATCATCGAGCGGCATGGTGGGCAGGTGGGAGTGGACAGTCGCACTGGTGAGGGCTCCACCTTCTGGTTTACGTTGCCCCTTGCCAAACACGGCAGCATGGATGAAGAGACAGTGGTCTGAGAGGCAGTGAGTGTTCTCCTATCGCATGCGTATCCTCTAGAGGACGGACAACGCATGTTGCAATGAGAAAGAGCCGAGGTAGCGTTCCGAGAGATTTCACATTGCCGACTCTTTTCTCAGTGCGCCGCTGGTCTCATCGCGCTTCCGAGCGAATACGGCCAACACCTCATCTTCGTTCGTTTCTGCACACCTTCCAGGCACGAAGGGAGACATGCTGGGAAGATCGGCCTCCAGGCTGGTGCAGAAACGATCCACCAGGACCGGGTCAAACTGTATGCCCGCACACGTGCGCAGTTCTTCCAGTGCCTGGGTGCGCGTGCGTGGAGCCTGATAGGGTCGGTGCGAGGTCATCACCTCAAACGCATCAGCAATCGCCACGATGCGCGCTCCAAGGGGAATCGTCTCCCCTTGCAATCCAGCGGGATAGCCACTGCTATCCCAGTGTTCATGGTGGTGATAGACGATGCGCCTGACCTGGGACAGCATTCCCATCTGCTCCAAGATCAATGCGCCATATGCGGGATGCTGCTTGACGTGTGCAAACTCCTCTTGCGTCAGGCGCGAGGTTTTCTGGAGCACTGCAGCGGGGATGGCAAGTTTCCCGATGTCATGCACCAGTGCGGCCAGTTCGATCGATGTTGCCTCATCTTGTGGCAACTGAAGGACGTGTACGAGATGATGGGTCAACAGCCGCACACGGTAGGAGTGGGCATAGAGATGCGGGTCTCTCGTCAGAAGTGTTAGCAGCAGGACTGCAACGTGAATCTGGCGGTTGTCGTCCTGCCCAGAGAGTTTTCTGGCCTGTACAGCCAACCCTGCTTCATCAAGAACTGCTGCGAGCAGTTCCTTCTCGTTTGGAGGAACCAGCACGTGTACATCGTCCACTGTTTGTCTTTCCCTTCATATCATCATTACCACTCGCCTGGTGCTGCGATCGTCACGCAATCACGAGGGAAAGGATGAGTGAAGGGCCTTCACTGATCCCTTACCTCGTCAGGCATTTAGTCGAGCTAAAGGTTCTTCTAGTCACTATCACAGTAGACGCGAAGGCACGTCATGGTGATAGTAGATGGTGCCGCCACTGGTGGTGGAGCTATCGTTAAAGGGAGTCGGTGCAGCCGAATTGGGGAGCTTCTCCCTGATCAAAAGTGACCGTACTGACCGTACCCGCAGGGCAACTGCTCGTGGGGCTATCGCTGGGGGGATCGATGATCCCTTCATGCTCAAAGTTCCCCCGACGCCGATCGTCTGCAAGAGTCATTGCACTGATGTGGGCGCTCTGAAGAGTGGTGGCGGTGTGCACTGACGCCATAGCCGTCGAAGAGAGCAGACCCAGCAACAGGGTCAGACACGAGATCAGGCTGACCAATCCGACCTTCTTAGTTAAAGACAGTCGCATGTGTGTTTCTCCTTTCTGATAGAGAGACTGTTTTGTGTTGATGCACATGCTCGCCAAATCGGTAACATGGCGAACTTTCACAATTCCACACAATCAGGAATGTTTCTTCTCTCAGTCTCGCTGTACTTTGAGACGGCCTTTGCCAACACCTCTGTTTTGACTCACTAAAGACAGGTATACCATGGTTCTCTGAGCTGGATCTGTGAAAAGGCTGAGATGAAGGTGAAAAAGCAAGCAGACTCACTTATTGTGAGGAAGAGCCCTCGTATTTCGCTTTCTGCGGCTCTATCAGGCGTATCCACAAGATCGCCTGCGGGTGTTCTCCTCCTCCTCACGTGAGAATATGGATGAGCAGCTCATGCGTGAGAACAACGGGTTGGGGTCCACCTCGGTCACGGCAGCACAGTTCCTGCGGGAGCGGATGATCGGATCACGGGAGGTGACAGGGGAAGCATCAAAGCATGAGCCTCCAGAGCACCAGGGCGCAGCATCAAGTTCTGCCCCTGCGAGACCATCGTCGAATGAGAGCAGCGCGGTAGCCTTTAGGCTGGAAGGGAGGGGTATGAGTTCACTGGATAGGAGACGGATCGAACTCGAACGTGGGACAGGCGGCGATCATGATGTGCCCTACACCTTCGCCCTCCCTCACTCGCTGCCGCACATCCTCGCATGGATGAAGCTTCTGGCGAAGGTACAGAGAGGTGAATTACCGCCGTAGGTTCTAAAAAACCGCTCTCTTCTCAGCTAACCCACAGCCTTGGTTCACCTGGATAGGCTATGATTGTGTTGAGGGTAGAGAGGAGAGATTGATCGTCAGCACCTCTTTATTACAGAGCAACACATCTATCTGATCGGGGCATGCACATGATACATGAAGGAAAGCAACCGTATTCAGCGGTCATGACGAAGAAAAAAAGAACGACACGAACTGCATCGTCCACGAGCCATGCGAACGTGAGCGGAGGTCAACACCTGCGACTTCCTTCAGCACGTCCTCTTCTTGACGAAGTGTGCGCACAAACGGTAACCAGAACTGGTGGACAAATGGCTGATGGTCGTAACGATAATTCCCTGTTTCAGCAACGCTATCAACTTCTCAGTCAGGTGGGCAAGGGAGGTTTTGGGGTTATTTACAAAGCAGCAGATACGCGCTTCGGGAACCGACAGGTAGCCATCAAGAAAATGGGCCGGAAAGGTGTCTCTCCTCAGAAGCTCGCAGAAGCGACTGAGGCATTCAAACGAGAAGCCTTCCTGCTCGCTCGCCTCGTACATCCAAACCTTCCCCGTGTCTACGACTTTTTTTATGAGGACGGGTACTGGTATCTGGTCATGGATTACATCGAGGGGGAAACGCTTGAAGCGTATCTGTACAGGATGGGCGGAAGGCTTCCTCTTCAGCAGGTCCTCAGGATCGGTATTCAACTTTGTAACGTGCTCGGTTTCCTGCACACGCGCCCGTCGCCGATCATCCATCGCGATCTCAAGCCGGCAAACATGCTGCTCACCCGTGAGGGACACGTCTACCTGGTTGACTTCGGCATCGCTCGTCATTTCAGGCCAGGGCAGGCGAAAGATACAGCCGCCTTTGGTACTCCTGGATACA